>JAEIGA010005246.1_pt1 | contig 19875 bp, 22 predicted proteins | sample 9270691 | NCBI WGS metagenome assembly JAEIGA01 (sample SAMN17057246, study PRJNA624740) | gut metagenome | biome: biome; isolation source: fecal sample | host: Bos grunniens | place: China: Xizang | collected 2019 | reverse complement strand
GGTTTTTGTAGCAAAATCTCCCCACCGATATTATTTTGACACCCCAAAAGGAAGGAGGGCGACCCCATGGCAGGCGCCAGAAAACCCATGGCCTTGAACCTGGCCAACGGCGGGAAAAACTGGACTAAACAGGAAATACACGACCGACTGGACAGCGAACTGCAGCCGGTGACGGACGGGATCGTCGCGCCGGCCTTCCTGACCAAAAAGCAAAAGGACGAGTTTGACCGGATCGCCGGCCAGCTGGAGAAGCTGGGCATCATGGGCGAGACGGACTGCGACATGCTGGCCCGGTACATCGTGGCCCAGCATTTCTACGCTGAAGCGGTCAAAGACCTGCGCAAGCTGGCGAAGGACAGACCCAAGGAGGACGACTACGACAGCAAGGGCCACTATTATGCCGACCTGGACTTGTACTACACCATGGTCGACAGCGCCGCAAAACGGCAGGACCGGTACTTCAAGCAAGCGACCGGCGCAGCCGCCAAGCTGGGCCTAACTATTTCCGACCGCTGTCGCTTGGTGGTGCCTGTCAAAAACGAAGCACCCAAGGAAAACAAGTTTTCTAAATTCCGAAAGGTGGCGGGCAATGAATGAGTGCCGCGGCTTTATACAATGACCGGGTGACCTCCTACGCCCGGGCCGTCGTGGCTGGCCAGGTGGAAGGTATCGGTGAATTGCACCGGCTGGCCTGCAGGCGGCACCTCCGGGATCTGGAGCGTGAGCGGACCAGCGCCTTCCCCTTTTATTGGGATCCGGACGCTGCGCACCGCGTGTTGGAATATGCGGAGACGCTGACCGTCGCAGAAGGTGCAGAACCCAAGCCGGTGACGCTGATCCCGTCGCAGGTGTTCGACATCGGCTGCACGTTCGGCTGGAAAAAGGAGGTCAACGGCTGCCGGCGTTTCCGGCGCCGGTATAAAAGCATGGCCCGCCAGAACGGCAAAACGTTCGAGAACGGCATCCTGGGCACATATATCGCAGGTTTTTCCGGGTACCATCACGGCAAGCTGTTCACCGTCGCAACCAAAAAGCGGCAGGCCCGGCTGGCCTGGGAAGAAATGTCCAAGTTCATCGGCATCGACCCGGACCTGAAATACGACGCCATACAGAACCCGGAGGGCCTGTTTGACGTTAAGGACTACAAGAACACCATCATTGCGCTGGAAACCGAGTGCACCATCGAAGCGCTGAGCCGAGAGGCTGGCTTGGAGGATGGCTTCAGGTCTATCTTCTCCAGCATCGACGAGCTGCACCAGCACAAAGACAACAAAGTATACAAAGCAATATACAACGGCACGCGTCGACTCCCGGAGACGTTGGTCAGCATGATCACCACACGCGGCGACCAGCTGAACAGCTTCTGCAAGGAGATGGACGACTATGCCGTCAAGGTCCTGCGCGGTCTAACGACTGCGGAGGATTTTTTTATAGACATATATTGCCTGGACCCCGGCGACGACATATGGGACGAGCGCAACTGGATAAAAGCGAACCCCTTCCTTTGCCGGGATCCAGAATGTATGGACACTATACGGCAGGACGCCCAGACCGCCAAAGATATGGGCGGCGCTGAGCTGCGGGACTTCTTGACCAAATCGCTGAACATGTGGGTGAAAAACACCGACGACCAGTTCATCGACCCGGACGCCTGGAAGGCCTGCGGATCCGACCGGCGTCTGGCTGACATCATAGCGGCCGGGCACCGGGAGTGCTGGGTGGGCCTTGACCTGTCCAGCGGCGGCGACTTGACCACGATGGCCCTGGAGTTCCCTCTGGGCGATGGCAACTATTACCTGCACACCCACAGCTTCATGCCCCGGGGCCGCCTGGAAGAGCACGTGGAGACCGACCTGGCGCCCTACGACCTGTGGGAGCAGATGGGTCTCATCACTGTGACCGGCGGCGAAACGGACTACATGAGCGACTACAAGTTCATTATTTCACAGCTGACCGAACTGCGGGAGCGCTTCGGCCTCAATTTCCTGGGCATCGGCATCGACCCGCACAATGCGGCCGGCGTCATGCAAGACCTGGAGGCCTTCGGCTGTCCGGTGGTTACGATCACCCAGAGCGCCCGCAGCCTGAACGACGCCACGGTGGCGGTGCAGCTGCTGACTAAGGGCAAGCACCTGGAGTACGACCAAGGCAACGAGCTGCTGACCTGGTCCATGACAAACGCGGCAATCGTCCGCAACAGCTTCGAGGAAATAAAGGTGGACAAAAAGCCGGGCGCACGGTTCAAGCGTATCGACCCGGTGGACGCCGTCATCGACGCGCACGCCCTCATGCTGTTGAACAAAACCGACGCCGCACCGGTGGACGTGAACGACGCACTGACCGACTACCTGGCCATGATGGGCTGGGGCTAAAGGAGGATAAAACACATGAACATTATCGAAAGGACCCGGGCGGCTGCTGCTGCGTTCCGTGGCAAGGGAGTGACCGTTCCCCGGGACGCGGCATGGCATGAGCTGGCCGACTTCCTGGGCCTGGACCGCAGCCTGCGAGGCGACGCGCAAAGCGAGGCGGTCTATTTTGCCTGCCGTAAGGTCCTATCCGAGGCGGTGGGCAAGCTGCCGCTGAAAATCCAGCAGGCAACCCCTGACCGGGGTATCCGGGTGGCAAGGGAGCACCCCTTCTACCGCATGCTGAACGAGCGGCCCAACCGACACATGACGGCCAGCATTTTCTGGGGCCTGATCGAGGACTGCCGGAACGACGCGGGCAACGGTTACGCATGGATTGACACCCGCAACCCCCAGCGCCCGCAGCTGTGGCCGCTGAACCCGTCCCAGGTGAAGGTCTGGTATGACGACGGCTGTCTGCTGGCCGACGCGCCGGAGGTTTGGTACCAGGTGGCGACACCGACCGGCACCGTGACCATGGGATCCGAGGAAGTTCTGCATTTTAAGAGCCATAACACCAGGGACGGCCTGGTGGGCATCCCGGTCCGGGAGCAGCTGGCCAGCACCATCCAGGGCAACGCAAAGGCGCAGGCCTTTATCAATAAGCTGTACGAGAGCGGCATGACATCCAAGGCCGTGCTGCAGTACACCGGCGGCCTGGACGACGCAAAGGTCGAGCTACTGCGGAAGGGCATGGAAGCCTACATGAAGGGCGACCTGAAGAAGGGTCTGGAAAACATCATCCCGGTGCCCGTTGGCATGAGCCTGCAGCCGCTGAATATGAAGCTGGCCGACAGCCAGTTCCTGGAGATCAAGCAGTGCACGGCGTTGCAGATCGCCAGCGCCTTCGGCGTCAAGCCCTACCAGATCGGCGACTACAGCAAGAGCAGCTACGCAAGCGCAGAGGCGCAGCAGTTGTCCTTCCTGGTCGATACCCTGCTGTTTATCGTGAAACAGTACGAGGAGGAGATCGGCTACAAGTTGTTGAGCGACGCCGAGGAGGCCAACGGCTACCACGCCAAGTTCAACACCGCGGTGATCCTCCGGGCTGACCAGAAAACCAAGATCGACACCCTGAGCGCGGCCGTGTCTAGTTTCCTCATGACACCCAACGAGGCACGCGAGCAGCTGGACCTTCCCGCAAAGGAAGGCGGCGACCAGCTGCTGGGTAACGGTGCGAGCATCCCGGTGCAGTACACCGGCGCTCAATATACTGACATTTCTGCAAGAAAGGAGGAGGAGAAGGCATGGCTGAAAGAGATGATAAACGAAGCGGTAAAAGCTGCCCTGGCATGATCGAGAAGGCGGCAAGCCTGGCACCCCACGAAATCACCGAGGCGGAGCTGCGAGCCATCAACAAGTACGCGCTGGAGCCGCTGACCGCTGAGCAGGTGTTCACCTTCAAGGCGGTGCTTTGCGACAACGAACTGGACCGGCAGCATGAACGGTTTAGCCTGAAAGCCCTGCAGGATCTGCAGAAGCTGTTCCTGGGCAAGACCGTCATCAAGGACCACTACCACAGCGCGGACAACCAGGTGGCGCGGATCTACTCCACGGAGCTGACCCAAACCGGCAAGGCGTTCAAGTCTGGCGAGCTGTACACCCAGCTGGTGGCGCACTGCTACATGGTCCGCACGGCCAGCAACGCCGACCTGATTGCAGAGATCAAGGGCGGCATCAAGAAGGAAGGCTCCGTCGGCTTTGCAGCGGCGTCCGTGATCTGCAGCATCTGCGGCACCGACAACGCCAAAAACTACTGCAGACACTATGGCGGCCGGAACTATGAAAAGGATGGCGCTATGCAGACCTGCACATTCACGCTGGACGGCGCAAAGGACGCCTACGAGTTCTCCCTGGTGGCGGTCCCCGCCCAGAGAGCGGCAGGCGTGTCCAAGAGCTACACCGGCGAGACGGTCTACGAGCCCGAGGACAACCCCGAGGACGTCGAAAAGGCAACCCCGGAAAACAACCCCGAAAACAGCGAAAAGGTCAAGGAGCTGGAGCTCCGCGCCCGTCGGGCGGCTATTCGCACACCCAAAAACTAAAAAAATCATTTTTACAACATCGAGGAGGTAAAACCATGAACAAGGAAATGAGAGAAAAGCAGGCCCAGATCGTGGCCAAGCAGAAGGAGTTCGACGACCACATGGCTGCCGGCGACCTGGAGAAGGCCGACACCGTCATGGGCGAGGTGGAGAACCTGCAGAAGGAGTTCGACCTGCTGGACCGTGCCGAAAAGGCCAAGAAGGCAGGCGTGCCCGTTGAGGAGCCCAAGAAGGAACAGGAGACCGACGCTGTCAAGGCGTTCGCAGCTGCTGCTCGCAACCACTTCAAGAGCATGAACGAGGGCACCGGTGAGAATGGCGGCTACACTGTCCCCGAGGACATCAGCACCATGATCAACACCCTGCGCCAGGAGCACTTCTCCCTGGCCACCCTGATCGACCATGAGACCGTGAACACCCTGTCCGGCCGCCGCACCTATAAGCAGCGCGCCCAGGCTACCGGCTTCTCCCAGGTGGGCGAGGGCGGCAAGATCGGCAAGGCAGGCGCTCCCAAGTTCTCCGTCCTGGAGTACAGCATCAAGAAGTACGCCGGCTATATGCCCGTAACCAACGAACTGCTGGAGGACAGCGACGCAGCCATCACCAACATGATGACCGAGTGGCTGGCTCAGGAAGGCGTGGCAACTGAGAACGCCCAGATCCTGGCCAAGATCAACGAGAAGGACGCCACCCCCATCACCGGCATCAAGGACATCAAGAAGGCCATCAACGTGACCCTGGCAGCTTTTGCCGGTTCCGTCCGTATCGTGACCAACTCCGACGGCCTGCAGTACCTGGACACCCTGGAGGACAACAACAAGCGTCCCCTGCTGTCTCCTGATCCTGTCAAGCCTATGGAGGCATACCTGTCCGTCGGCGTTCGCCGCATCCCCGTGACTGTCGTGCCCAACGAGGTCCTGCCCACTGTCGAGAACAAGATCCCCGTCATCATGGGCGACCTGTTCGAGTTCATGAAGCAGTTCGACCGCAAGCAGCTGACCCTGCTGACTTCCAACGTCGCAGCGGTGGAAGGCTTCAACGCCTACGAGGAGGACATGACCCTGATCCGCGCCATCATGCGCGCAGACTGGCAGATCAAGGACGCCGCCGCCATCGTTCGCGGCGAGTTGACCGTATCCTGATTTTAACCCCATACAGCCGGGCAGGCACTCTCCTGCCCGGCTAACATTTTAACCTGAGAGGAGGCGGCGAAAATGCCCACATACGAGGAGGCCCTGGCTTATCTGGGCATCGACTACGCGGACGACGTGGTGAAGCGCAACGTCACCCGGGCCATGGCCACAGCGGCCAAAACCCTCCAGGGTGCGCTGGGTGCCGACGTGCTGCAGCTCCTGCCCGATGACGAACGCGTCAAAGAGTTGGCGCTGATCTACACGGACGACCTGTACAGCACCCGCGGCGTGGCCGCCAAAGTGTCCGGCGCTACCCGGCAGCTGGTCCACACCATGGAGCTGCAGCTGAAGCTGGAGCTGCGGGCCATGCGGGAGGAGGCGGCCGGCGCATGAGCTACTACCCCTTCACCATCCAGCGCCAGGATCCTGAAACAGAGGACTGGGCGGAGCTGCTGCACCTGCACGCGCTGCAGGTGAACAAGGCCGGCGGCGGTGAGACCTTCACCGCAGGCGCTGAGCAGTACAAGCCCCGGCTGACGTTCGAGGTCCGGTACTGCAAGGCCCTGGAGGACGTGGTCTACAGCCCCCAGGAGCACCGGATCGTGTACCGGGGCCGGACCTACAACATCCAGGACTATGACGACTTTATGGAGCAGCACCGCACCGTTCGACTGGTAGGTGTGGCCTATGGCTAACAGCATCAAGCTGGAAAACCTGGGCAGCGCCATCGCTGACGAGCTGACTATTTACCACAAGGACGTGACCGAAGCTATAAACAATTTGAGCCAGCAAGCGGCCAAGGACTTAGTCAGCCGCACCCGGACCACCGCGCCGGTGGGTGCCCGCGGGTCGTTCCGTAAAAGCATAGCCAGCAAACGGGTGCAACAGACCCCGAACGGTGACACCTACGCGTGGTATGTAAAACCACCCGACTACCGCCTGACCCACCTGCTGGTCCACGGCCACGCGACAAAGGACGGCGGCCGAACAAAGGCCAGCCCGTTCCTGCAGAACGCCTGCGCCGAGGTGCTACCTGATTATGAAAAGAAAGTGGAGGACGCGCTGAAATGATAGCCGACATCCTGGCAGCGGCGGGCGTTAAGGCGCGCCAGAGCCGCTTCATCAAACCCCCAGCGGGGACCTACGCCATCTGGACGGACGACATCACCACGGACGGCCCGGACGGCATGCCTCCCTGCATATTCCAACACAGCACCACCGTGGAGCTGTACGCCCCTAAGCCTGACCCGGCAGCGGAGGCGGCCCTGGAAGCGCAAATGAGCGCCCGGGGCTTGCACTGGACAAAACAGGACCGCTACTGGATCCAGAGCGAGGGGCTGTATCAAACAATTTACGAATTTGACTACATCGAAAAAAGGAGGATCCCTTAAATGAGCAAGAGAACCAAGGAAAACATCACCCTGGGCTCCGGCGAGGCGTTTATCGCTGAATACGACGCCGCCGTGGGTATGCCCGACGTGGAGACCCTTTGTGTCGACGGCAACCGCCTGGGCTGGATCCAGGGCGGCGCTGAACTGACCTACACCGCCGAACCCTACGAGGAGAAGGACGACCTGGGCATGGTCTCCAAGGTCGTCGTCAATGAGGAGGAGGCCGTCCTGAAGCTGGGCCTGCTGACCTGGAACGGCGACACCCTGGCCAAGCTGGCCGACCGTTGCAAGGTCACTGAGGGCGACGGCAAGCGCACCATCCACATCGGCGGCGCTGGCAACGCCCAGGGTAAGGAATGGGTGGTCTGTTTCTACCAGAACGACCCCAAAGACGGCAAGCTGTGGGTGCTGATCCGTGGCACCAACCAGTCCGGCATTTCCCTGACCTTCGCAAAGGATGCAGCTTCCAAGCTGGAGCCCGAGTTCAAGGCCATGGTGCAGGACGAGAGCGGCACCTTAATCACCGTCATCGAGGAGACCGACGCGGCCTAACAATCACAGACAGCGGGGCCAGAAGGTCCCGCTGTCTATTTTTATAGGAGGACAAAACAGTGGAAAAAATTCTTGATCTTAACACCCTGGAGGTCCCGGTTTTGGCGTTGACGTTCAAAAACCAGGAACGCACAACCCTGCGGGTGACCGCACCCACCGAGGCACACATCCAGGAGTTCGAGCACATGGTGCGCAACGGCTTGACCCGTTTAGCTGACACCGACAAGGACAGCATGGACGAGGCCTACAACCTGGTCGCGCAGTTGGTCAGCTGCAACAAGGAACGCATCACCATCACCGGCACCGAGCTGCGCGAGAAGTACAGCGTGGACATCTGGTCCCTGGTCGCCATTATGAAGGCGTACGTTGCATTTATCAACGAAATCAAAAACGAAAAAAACTAAAACTCCCGTACTATCCCACCCCGGACAGTACGGGCGGGCATCAATATAGAACACACTCATGGTGGAGGCACCTGGTCGCAGAGTACACAGGCCTGAACTTTTTCGAGGTCGGTCAGTTGAACTATGTTCAATTCCTTATCTGGCGGCGGGACGCATTCATTCATATGTTAAGCCGCACCGAGGCGGGCCAGAAATATCTGGACAACGCCTGGCGCATGGAGCAGACAACGTCCGACCGTGCGGCGCTGCGGAAGAAATTGCGGAAGGAGGAGTAAACGGTGGCGAGTAAGACCATCAAGGGCCTGACTATTGAGATCGGCGGCGATACCACCAAACTGGGCAAGGCCCTGGAGGCGGTCGAAAAGCAAAGCAGCAATTTGTCCAAAGAACTGGGCGACATCAACCGGCTGTTGAAAATGGACCCCGGCAACGCGGACCTGCTGGCACAAAAACAGAAGGTGCTGGCGCAGGCTGTGGACAACACATCCGAAAAGCTCAAAACCTTGAAAGAGGCCGAAAAGCAAGTCCAGGAACAGTTCGAACGGGGCGAGGTCTCCGAGGAGCAGGTACGTGCGCTCCAGCGTGAGATCATAGCGACCGAGAAGAAGCTGAGCGGCTACGAGAACGCCGCGAAGGAAACCGCCGACGCCATCGACAAACTGGGCGACGGATCCGACGACGCAGCCGAGGACCTGAAGGACACCGGAGACAAGGCAAAGAAATCCGCGAAGGAAGTGGACGACTTTGCCGACAAGGCCGACAAGGCTGAAAGAGAAACGCAAGGTCTCAGCGCCGGCGCTGTCGCTTTGGGCAAAACTTTGGGCGACCTTGCCACGAAAGTTTTGTCTAAACTCGGTGAAGGCCTGGCTGACGTGACCGTGGGCGCGGCGGCCTACGCGGACGAAATGCTCACTATGAGCACCGTTACCGGCGTGTCTACCGACGACCTGCAGGCGTTCAGTTATGCAGCGGAGCTGGTGGACGTGGATCTTGAGACTATGACCAAGAGCATGGCCAAGAACACGAAGTCCATGGACAGCGCCCGGGACGGTTCCAAGGCCTACGCGGCAGCATACGACCAGCTGGGCGTGTCCGTAACGGACGCAAACGGCCAACTGCGAGACAGCGAGACCGTCTACTGGGAAACCATCGACGCTCTGAGCAAGATCGAAAACGAGACCGAGCGGGACGCCCTTGCTATGCAGCTGTTCGGTAAATCCGCTCAGGAACTGAACCCGCTGATCGAGGCGGGTGCAGACCAAATGCAAGCCTTGACGCAAGAGGCCCGCGACGTGGGTGCGGTCATGTCCGAGGATGCCTTGGCTGCGATGGGTGAATTTGACGACAGCCTGCAACGTCTCAAAGGTAGTGCAGGCGCCGCTAAAAATTCCATTGGCACCGTACTGCTGCCTGAGTTGCAACTTTTGACCGATACAGGCACCGGCCTGTTGGTCGATTTTACTACAAAATTGAACGAATCCGGCGGCGGTATGGGTGGGTTTATCGCCACCATAGACAGTATGTCCGGCGAAATAGGTGGCACTATTGCAAATCTGGCCGCGCAGTTGCTGGAAAATGTCACCCAGCTGGCACCTGCCCTTGTGAAGGTGGCATTGTCGCTGGTGGGCACTTTGGCCACATCCCTGCTGCAACAGCTCCCGACCATCGCGAGCACGCTCATGGAGATCGCAACAGCCACCATCCAACAACTGAGCACCCTCTTACCCCAGATCGCAACAGCCGCGGTGGAGGTCATCCCTTTGGTGATCACCAGTCTTTTACAGGCTATTCCGGACCTGATAGGTGCGGCGGCGACTTTGGTCACCTCTTTGGCTTCGGCACTGCCTGGCCTGCTGACCACTATCGTGCAGGCGCTCCCCGGCCTGGTGCAGACTTGTATCGACGCGCTTATCGAATCCGCCCCGGTCATCCTGGACGCCATCGTCGAGGTGGTGGAGACTTTGGTCGGTATGCTCCCGGTGCTGATCCCTCAGCTGGTCGAAATGGTTACATCCATCATCACCATGCTGACCGAAATGCTGCCGGTTTTAATACCCCAGATTATGGCGGCCGCCGTGGCCATCGTGAATATTTTGATCCAGCAGCTGCCGGTCATCATCCCCATGCTGATCCAGGCCTGCATCCAGATCACCATGGCTCTCATCGAGGCCTTGCCTACCATCCTGCTGGCTCTTGTACAAGCACTGCCGGCAGCCCTGGGCGCTGTCTGGAACGCCATCGTCATGGTGTTTACAAACCTGCCCGCCTGGTTCGGACAATTATTCCAGGGCGCGGTCGACATCATCGTCGGCGTTTTTTCCGCCATCGGTGACTTTTTCGCTGGTATCTGGGACTGGATCTGCGAGATCTTCGCCCCTGTTGGCGAATTTTTCAGCAACATGTTCTCTGGTGCCTGGGAAGGTATCAAGAACGCCTGGTCTGCCGTGGGCGACTGGTTCGGCAATATCTGGTCCGGCATCAAAGAAACATTTTCTGCCGTGGGTGACTGGTTCAAGAACATTTTTTCAAAAGCCTGGGAAGGTATCAAAAACGCCTGGTCCAGTGTGAAAAACTTCTTTTCTAATATCTGGTCCGGTATCAAAAACGCATTTTCTGCCGTTGGTTCCTGGTTCAAGGATATTTTTTCAAAAGCCTGGGAGGGCATCAAAAACGTCTTTTCTGGCGTTAAAACCTTCTTTACTGGGATCTGGGACAAGATAAAAAGCGCATTTTCCGAAATCGGAACGAAAATCGGCGACGCAATCAGCGGCGCAGTGCGTAGCGGCATCAACGGTCTGTTGGGATCTGCTGAAAAAATTATCAACGGTTTTTTGGGCATGATCAATGGCGCAATCAGCCTGATCAACGAGATTCCGGGCGTCAACATTTCCAAGGTCAAGTTGGTCAGCTTCACACGGCTGGCAGAAGGCGGCGTTGTGGACAAGCCTACACCCGCCATTTTCGGTGAGGACGGCGCCGAGGCTGTCGTTCCTCTGGAGAAGAACACAGGCTGGTTGCGCAAGGTGGCGCACCTCCTGGTTGACGAGCTGGACGGCATGCGGGTCGAGCAGAGCCTGCGGGCGAACGTCAACGCCCTGTCCCCTGCCGTCGAGGTCATGGGCGACATGGCAGGCAAGCTGGACAGCATCCTGGCCGCCATCGAACGCGGGCAGGTCCTGCTGCTGGACGGTGACGCCCTGGTCGGCGGAACCGTGGACCGCTACAACAACAAACTGGGCCAGATCCAAGCGCTGGCCGCAAGGGGGGCCTTGTAATGTTAACGAAACGAGCCACACAGCTGGGAGGCTATGACACGGCCTCCCACGGCTGGACCTTGGCTGCGTGGGAGCTGGAGGAGCCCAGCCCCGTGACTAAAATGCAGGACGTGCCCGGCCGGATCAAGGGACCGCTCAACCTGAGCAACATCTTGACCGACGGCCAGCCGTCCTACGGATCCCGCCCGCTCCGCGTCGTGCTGGAAACCTCCGAGGGTGACCGGCTAGAGCGCGAGGCGCGGATCTCCGACATTATCAACCGGCTGCACGGGCAGACGGTGGACATCGTCGGCCCCGACAAGCCCAACCACTACGCGGTCGGCACCCTGACCGTGACCCGCAAGTACAACAACATGGCCCACGGATCCGTGGAAATTTCCGGCACCTGTGAACCCTGGCTGTACGCGGCGACTGAGACCGTGGTGACGCTACAGGCCACAGAGGTCGAGCAGACCACCACGCTGCTGAATATGGGCGTCATGCCCGTGGTGCCGGTGCTGCAGGTGGAAGGCGGCAGCGTGACCCTGGCGTATGGCACGGACAGCTTCGCCATGGAGAACGGCACCTATAAGTGGCCCGACCTATTCCTGACACCCGGCGAGCACGTGGTGACCTATACCGGCACCGGCACGCTGACCATCACGTTCAGGGAGGCGGTGCTTCAATGATACGAGCATATGCGGACGACGAGCTGTTCTATGACAGCCGCACGGACGACAATCGCCTGCTGGGGCTGAAAGTCACCGCAGGCATCGACAAGGCCGGCACGGCTGAGATCATCCTGCCGCCCGGCCACCCATTCTATGACAGTTTTACCGGCTACCGCACGGAGGTCGCCATCTACCGGCGCGACCTGCTGTTGTTCCGGGGCCGTGTTCTTTACGCGGCGGACGACTTCTACAACTGCAGAACCGTCACCTGCGAGGGTGAGCGGGCCTTTCTGCGGGACACCGTTATGCGGCCGTACCTTTACCAGGACACGCCTGCTGTTATCTTCGCGGACGTCATCGCACAGCACAACGCGCAGGTGGAGGCGTTCAAGGCCTTCCAGGTGGGCACCGTGACCGTGACCGACGCGAACGACTACGTCCGCCTGGAGAGTGAGGCCGCGGAGCAGCTGAGCGCCACCATCGACAAACTGGTGGAGCGTTGCGGCGGCTATATCGTTTTTACCACCAACGCGGACGGCCAGCGGTGCGTCAACTGGCTGGAGGACCTGGACTACCGCAGCAGCCAGGCCATCGAGTTCGGGGAGAACCTGCTGGACTTTTCCCGGTCCGGTGCAAGCACCGACCTGGCCACCCGGATCATCCCCTACGGTGCAAAGGACGAGAGCACCGGTGAGCGCATCACCATCGCAGACGTGAACGACGGTCTGGACTACATCCAGGACGACGAGGCAGTGGCCCTGCGCGGTGTGATAACTAAGCCGGTCACCTGGGACGACGTCACAGAACCGGCCAACCTGCTGACAAAAGCGCAGCAGTACCTGGCCACCAGTAAAATGGTTATCACTTCCCTGAGCCTGTCCGCGGTGGATCTGTCCGCCCTGGACCAGAACATCGACACCTTCCGTGTGGGCGACCTGGTGCAGGTCGTAAGCAAGCCCCACAGCGTGGACGACACTTTCCTGCTGCGGGAGCGGTCCTATGACTTGTTAAACCCTGCAAATGACAGGGTGAGCCTGGGTAAGGACCTGACCACCCTGACCGGTGCAGACGTCGCCGGGCAGAAGGACGCCATGAGCCAGCTGCAACGGACCGAGCACAGCATCAAGGCGGCCTACACGTTGAACATCGCCCAAGCGGTGGAAGAAACAAAGGAGACCCTCTCTTCACTGATCGAGCAGACCAGCGAGAACATCCGGCTGGAGGTCTCCGAAACATACGCAACAAACGACGAGGTGGAGAGTAAGGTCGCCACCAGCATGACCCAGCTTTCCGATAGTTTCAATTTTTTGTTTGAAACGTTGCAGGTCGTGGTGGATGAAAACGACGCAGAGGCTAGGGCCCGGTTTGACACTATCGAGAAATATATCCGCTTCGAGGATGGCAATATCATCCTGGGCGAGAGCGGCAGCGAGTTGGTGCTGCGCATCGAGAACGACCGGATCAGCTTCTTGGACAGCGGCGCAGAGGTCGCGTATTTCTCCAACAAGCAGTTGGTCGTTCTGGACGGCCACTTCCTCAATTCCCTGCGGATCGGATCTTTCGCCTGGCTCCCCCGTGAAAACGGAAATCTTTCCCTTGTAAAGGTGGGTGATTGATATGGCTTTAAGCGGTACTTTTAAGTCGTCCGAGGACAATGGCGCCAACCAAAACCTGGATTCCAGCAGACCCCGGTGGTGCTCTTTTATTTATGTAAATTGGACAGCCACCCAGAATATTGCAAATAACACCTCCACTATTACATGGAAGTGCTATGGTGGCAGCAATTACAGCAATACAACATCATACGTCTCCTGTGGCCCTGTCGTGGTCAAAATCAACGGCGTCACTGTGCTCAATAAAACCGCCCGGTTTAGCCTGAGCAAGGACGAGCTTATTGGCTCCGGTTCCCTGACGGTATCGCACGCAACTGACGGCACAAAGTCTTGCGCGGTCAGTATATCTGCGGCGATTTACAGTTTTGCGTCGAATTGTACATACTCAGGGACCATAACCCTGAACACCATCCCCCGGGCGACCACGCCGACCCTGTCCAGCTCCAGCGTGTACATGGGCAGCAACGTGACCATAAACACGCCCCGGGCAAGCTCTAACTTCACCCATGACCTGGCGTACAGTTTTGCGGGCGGGTCCTACGTGAGCATCGCCACCGGCGTGGGCACTTCCTACAACTGGGCGGTGCCAGACCTGGCCAGCAAGACCCCCAGCGCGACCAGCGGCACCCTGACCATCCGGTGCATTACCAAAAACAGCAGCACGACCATCGGCACGAAAACGGTCACCATGACCGCAAAGGTGCCCACGTCGGTGGTGCCTACTATATCCGCCGTGGCTCTGGCGGAGGCGACCAGCGGTCTGGCTGCACAGTTTGGCGCTTATGTTAAGGGTAAGTCAAAGGTCAAGGCGACCATCACGGCCGCCGGTGCAAAGGGTTCCACCATCAAGAGTTACAGCACCAGTTTCCAGGGTGCTACCTACACCGGCGCATCCTGGACGTCCGCCGTGCTGACCAGCAGCGGATCCCTGAGCATGACCACCACAGTCACAGACACCAGAGGCCGGACAGCGAAAAAGACCACCACGTTGACCGTGGTGGACTACTACCCGCCGGCCATCACCAAGCTGCGGGCATACCGCGTCGATGACATGGCCACGCCGGACCAGGAGGGTACATGGCTGGCGGTAGATCTGGCTTATGCAGTGGCACCGGTGGGCAATGAAAACACGGCCAGCCTTGTCCTGGAGGCCAAGAAAACAACCGACACGACCTGGACCACCGTGACCACCACCGGAGAGCGAAACGTTGACGCTGTGTGGCAGTTCGACAACATAGGCGGCGACCCCTTCTCCATCGACTACCAGTACGACGTACGGTTGACCTTGACGGACTGGTTCGGGGCGAAGGTGACCTATACGGCGGTGCTGCCCTCCGGCGCGGTCATCCTGGACATTTCCGCGGACGGCCGGGGCATTTCCTTTGGTACGACTTCCGACCGCCCCGGCGTCCTTTTTGGCTGGCCTGCAAAGGGTCAGGTGTTCGGCCTGGGTGAGGCTACGGCGCAAATCCCGGAAAGGGCAGACCTGAACGAATACCACGAACCCGGTATATATTCTACCGTCCGCGACACGGTCGCGGCTACGCTGATAAACTGCCCGAGCGCAAACGCCGGAACCCTCCGCGTATACAACGCGTTGGGCAGCGCCGTCAACTCCGGCCCCTGGGTGTATATGATCCAGGAGTACCGGTCGCACATGGTCTCCGAGCCGACTTTTCGGAGATCTTTGCGGACAAACGGCGAGGGCGTATGGATCGCCGACGCGTGGCTCGAAGGATAACATATAAGGAGGAAAGCAAATGCAAATAATCAGTAGAATTATTGTAGACTTGCAGCGCAAGACCCGGCCTCTGGTCTACGCCATGCAGAACGACGCCGGCACCCGTGCGGTGAAGGTGGCATTGTATGACGGTGGCACGGTGTGGGCGCCCCCCGACGGCGTGACCATGTCCGTGGCCTACCGCAGGGCAGCCGGCACCGTGGGCAAGTACGACACCCTGCCGGACGGATCCGCTGCCTGCAGTGTGTCCGGCAACGAGGTGGTGGCGGTACTGTCTCCGCCGGTGCTGGCGGAGCCTGGCAGGGTCGCGGTGTCGATCGTATTTGAGCACGCAGGCGCCCGGCTGGCTACATTTCCTTTCGATGTTATGTCGGAAGGAGACCTGGCGGCAGGTGCAGGTGCGCAAGGCGGTGACTATGACAAAGGCTACACCGCCGGACGGCAAGCCGAATATGACCGCTTTTGGAATGCTGTTTTTGATTCTGCAAACGGCAACTTTGGCAGTGCATTTGCAAGCCAGGTTTGGAATGACGAAACATTCAACCCCGACCGCTCTATTGTTTGCACCGCGGGAACTGCAACCACAGCTTTCAATAACGCAAAGATAACCACAACAAAAGTTCCTATTGAAATTCGAGTTGCTACCGCTGACATGATGTTTGCTGGGTGTTCCAACTTAAAGACCGTCCCCTATCTCGGCTTTTTTGGCGTAACATCGACAGGTTCTTTTACCGCTGCTTGCAACAATTTGGAAGAAATAACCGTTGACGGTGAAATCCAATCTACCATAGGATTTGCCGCCTGCTCCAAACTGACAAATGCAAGCGTACAATCCATCATTGACCATTTGAAAGACTTGACAGGCACAACTTCAAAGCAAGTTGCTTTTCATTCAACAGTAAAAGCCAAAATGACCGAAGAACAAGTTAACGCTATTTGGGCTAAAAACTGGACTATGTAAACGGAGGAAAAAGATATGACTATTTATGAAGTACCTAACATCGAGCATTGCGATGTATCTGCTATCGGCACTATGGGATTCCGTGTGTCTGCTCATGAGGGCTGGTATATTCACCAGCGAGAATACGAACCCGGTATGGACGAAAACGGCAATCCTACCAAAATTTATATGACCGTTGCCTTGCTTCGTGCTGACTACGACTTTTCCAACTTGGAAATCTGTGCAGAAGCAGACCTTCCCGGCAATGCTGAGATTTGCGGTGGCATCGACAAACCCGACCATGAGGTAATGTAAAGGAGGCGCAAGGTATGAACCTTCACAAGCTGATTTTTACAAAGTGCGACGCGTACAAGGCTGGAAATAAAATCAAGCCTAAAGGCGTCATGGTGCACTCCACCGGGGCTAATAACCCCAACCTGAAACGCTACGTCGGCCCCGACGACGGCCTGCTGGGTAAAAACCAGTATAACAACCACTGGAATATGTCAGGCGTGGGCGCCAGCGTTCACGCCTTCATCGGCAAGCTGAAAGATGGCAGCGTGGCAACCTACCAGGTCCTGCCCTGGGACTACAAGTCTGGGCACTGTGCAAAAGGCAAGAATGGCAGCGCCAACAACACACATATCTCCTTTGAAATCTGCGAGGACGGCCTGAAGGACTCTGTATATTTTGGCAAGGTGTACCGTGAAGCGGTGGAACTCACTGCCATGCTTTGCAAGGAATACAACCTGGACCCCTTGGCCGATGGCGTGGTTATTTGTCACAGCGAAGGCTATGCCCGGGGCATCGCGTCCAACCACGGCGACGTCATGCACTGGTTCCCCAAGCACGGAAAGTCTATGGACACTTTCCGGGCCGACGTCAAGGCCTTGTTCAGCGGTGATAAAAAACCCACCGAAAACAAACCGGCAGAAAAGAAAGAGGAGGCGACGTGTAAAGTGAACATCAAGGTACTGAAAAAGGGCGCAAAGGGTGACGACGTCCGCGCCCTGCAGATCCTGCTCAAGGGCTACGGCTACAACTGCGGCAATGTGGATGGCAGCTTTGGCAGCAACACAGACAGCAAGGTGCGCGCCTACCAGAAAGACCACGGCCTGACCGTGGACGGCAGCGTCGGACCTGCCACCTGGTCCAGCCTGCTGGGCGTGTAAGGGAGGGCTGGACCAATGGAGAACTGGACACCGGCGGAGATCTGGGCCGCCATTTTAGCGGTGGCCTCCGCCATCGTGCTGCTGTCCAACGCTGCGGAGAAAATCGTCAAGGCGGCCAAGGCTGCCAAGGCGCCCAACGCCCAGCAGAACCAGCGCCTGGCGGCCCTGGAGGAATGGCGCAAGGGCGTGGACGATAAACTGGCCAACGACAAGCGGCACCTGGACGCCATCGACGAGAGCAACCGTGTCACCCAGGTGGCCCTGCTGGCCCTGCTGGATCACGGCATCGACGGCAACAACACCAAACAAATGCAGCATGCCAAAGAGGAGCTGCAGAACCACCTGATCAACAGATAAGGAGGCATCTGTGAGTTATTTTGAGTATTTGACAATCGACCCGAACACCCGCCGGGTCACCGTGCCCGTGGTCGAGCAGACCTTCGGCGTCCAGAACGACACCCAGGCGGTGCGCAAGTATTTCAAGTGCGCCCGCTACGTGGGCGCCGGGCTGGACCTGGCTGGCATGTTCCTGCGGGTCAATTTCCGCAACGCCAACGGCGAGGTGGACGCCTACCTGGTGGACGACGTGGCCGTGTCCGGCGACGAGGTCACCTTTAGCTGGCTGTTGTCCAAAAAGGTCACGGCCTACCAGGGCCAGATCTCCTTTGTGGTCTGCGCTGTCAGCGGCCGCGGCCTGCCTGAGTGGAACACCACTCTGGCCACCGGCAACGTGTTGCAGGGTCTGGAGCCCGACAGCGCCGCCGTGGAGGCAGAAACCGCGGACGTAATCGCTCAGCTGCTGGCCATGGTTACGGCCCAGACGGGCAACGTGGAGGCCGCAGGCGCTGACCAGGTCAAGGCGGTGCAGGCGGCTGCAGCGGTAAGCACCCAGGAAGCGCGGGACCAGATCCAGGCAAAGGGCGAGGCTACCCTGGCCACCATCCCGGAGGACTACACCGCCATGGCCGGCAAGGTCAACGAGTTCGCCAACGCCATCAAGGGTCACCTGTCCGGTGAGATCGTCCGGGCCGACGACGTTTCCCCGGTGGAGCACTACCTGGGCGTAAAGGTCCACGGGAAAAACCTGTTTAACGCTGACAGGATCAAACCAACGGGACCGTTTAACAATTACGCATATATAACCGCAGCCGGTGGCGGGGCTGTAACAATCTATTCCAACGCTACAGACGACGGCTACTGCGCCACGGGGCTCACGCTCCGCGACATATGCCCAGGCATTGCCGTCGGCAAAGTATACACACTGAACGGAACTACCGAGGCAGAGGGGCGGCCGTGGATGTACTTCCTGGGGGCAAACGTTACAGTGGTGTATGGGCGCAGTTTTACCGTAACGGAGGAATTGCTGGGGTCCAATGTAGTGCTGTCTGGCATCAACGGAAAGGAAAGCGGGGCGGGCAGCTGCACCATTTCCAATATCCAGATCGAGGAGGGCACCGTGGCCACCGAGTACACGCCCTATATTGACCCGACCGGCGTCATCGTGACCCGGTACGGCGCTGACGAAACCGACAACACCGAAACATTCACCCCGCTGGAGGACGGCGCCGTCACCGGCCTGACTTCCTTGGCGCCTACCATGACCTTGCTGTCCGACACGCCGGGCGTGGTCATCGACTGCACCTACAACCGGGACACCAACGTGGTCCTGGCTGAAATCCTGGAGCGGATCACCGCCCTGGGTGGTTAAAATTTAAGGAGGAAAACATCATGACCAAGAACGACATCATCCGCAAGCTGACCAGCCGCAAGCTGTGGCTGGCTGTGGCCCTGTTCGTCTCCGGACTGATCACCGCCTTCGGCGGATCCGGTGAGACTGCGGCGACCGTCTCCGGCTGCATCATGCAGGGCGCGGCGGTCCTGGCCTATATCCTGGCAGAGGGCTGGGCAGACGCAGCCAACGCGGCAGCCCCCGGCGTTCTGCTGGAGGACTTCGCAGAGGCAGAAACTGAAACCGAATAAAACGAGTAAAAGGGCACCCTTCGGGGTGCCCTCTTTTTTTATGCTTTTTATCATATACAAGATGTATGACCGTGTGAGCTTGTACATACATGATGGATATGGCGGGCAAAAAATTACACCCGCAGCTTTATATCCAGTATTATAGGCGTTTCTTCACCTTTTCGCGTGTGGCCGTTATTGCCGGCCCGCTGGCGGCTGTAGGTGATACGCTCCACGCACGCCTTGATCAGTTTGTTCTTTTCTTTTGCCGGGGCGTCTGGATCCTGCAAAGCGGCCAGAGCTGCCCGGAAGTTCGTCGTCTTTTCCTGCAGGTTTATCGGCTCCGGTATGCTGTCCCGGGCGGTGCAAAGGGCCTGCTGTATTTCCCCTATTTCTGCCACGGTCTGGCCGTTCAACCGTTCAAACACGTGGGCAGGCATGCCGCCTTTTGTCTTTTCGTCCCACTGTTTGATTTCCAGTTCCTGCAGCTCCCGCAGGCGTTTCTCCAGGCGGGCCACGGTCTGCCGGTGGATCTCTGCACTGTTGTCCGTGCCTTTTTCTATCTTTATTTCAAAATCAGCTATGGCTTCCT
>JAEIGA010005245.1_pt1 | contig 19875 bp, 27 predicted proteins | sample 9270691 | NCBI WGS metagenome assembly JAEIGA01 (sample SAMN17057246, study PRJNA624740) | gut metagenome | biome: biome; isolation source: fecal sample | host: Bos grunniens | place: China: Xizang | collected 2019 | reverse complement strand
CCAGAGCGTTTCTTATGGGCGATAAGAATATTACCGCCCAAGCTGAATACGCTGCCGAGAATGGATAGTATTAATATCACTTCTGCTCACCCATCATTTCCTTTGCCATCTTCTGAGCCTGTTCCTCAAAAGCAATCTCCTTTGCTCTCTTACGGAGAAGATAACGCTCGTGTCTTGCCTTGCGACGTTCAACGTGCCAAGCTTCGTGTGCCTCACGCTCTGCTATTGTGTCAAAGAGCTGACCACAGTAGGTACAAGTCCTTGCTTTCTTATCGGCACGAGCATTATCCTTGACCGCCCTATTGAAGTCTCTGTCAAAATTGCCACCGAGAACGGCGTTTGCTATTGCCTCTAAACAACCTTGTCTCTCATCATAATCTGCCTTATCACAAGTTGCTGCTCCGTGATATGTACTATCTCCATAGCTCTCTGCTGTGATAAATGTTGTCATTGTGGGTATGAGCTTATTGCAAGTCTTATCAACTCTCGTACCCTCTTTCACATAAAATGTAAATTTCAATTTATTCTCCTCCTTTGGAAATGCATTTATGAATTTAAGAATTTCTCGCTCAACTCGCTCTATCATTTCTTTTGTTTCTGTTGCTGTCGGCAATGCGATTTTATCAATCCATGCAACATTAAATTCTTTCTTAATTAACTCACTTGTTGGTAAATCGTGAATACTTACACCCTTTGGCAAACCAAGTTGTTCTTCAATCGACACGGGTTTTTCGGGAGTTGGCTTCCAAAATAATGGTGCTCCATTTGGAGCATATGCAATCTTGCCACCGTCTGCGTCCACTGGTTCAAGCATTTCTTCTGACCACGCAAACGGGTTCTCTTTTACATAATACTTTTTCTCGCTAAGCACTTCCTTTATAGTGCAAATCTGTCCTGCACATTTTGACATCTTGCCACCTAAAAATGTTAGGCTGCCATACATTTCACAAGGCACAAGGTCGATTCGCACTCTTACCTTATCTCCGATTTTAAACTCCATAACATATCTCCTTACATAGTTTTATATGTCTGTTTTCTTCTTTTGTTGTTAGCTATACTCTTTTTTCTCGCAGACCATTTTGTTAAATCGTCATATCTACTATGCGATGCCTTTATGTCTTGAGTATATTTATCTCTATTAATCTCAATCTTATTTTTATACTCTTTATATTTTGTGCAATGATTATGGCATCTGTCTAATGATTCTACGTCAAACCATCTTTCTTGACAATTCTTGCATGGGCTTGGTACAGTTCTCGAAATATTCATTCAATCTCACCTCTTTCTTTTATGATACGGACGAATACAACAAGATTATATGTTGTATTCGTTTATCGTATCTTTATTATAACATGTTTATTTAGATTTGTCAAGAGGTTTTTGAATTAAAATGGAATAAAATTTTCAAACCATGTTTGTCTTTTAGCAGTTTTATTTTCGGATATGCATTTCTTAAAGGCATATGGCTCTGCAAGAAGTAAACATTTCTTTTTCGCTCTTGTAATAGCCGTGTACAAGAGACAGTTGTCAAGTAACGCAAAGTGCGTATTATCAATTACAATGATAACAGCTTTATAACCAGAACCTTGTAATGAGTGTATCGTCATAGCATACGCAAGGTCAATCTGGTCAATCTCTCCCTGTTCATATTCAATGGTCTTTGTATCTTCGCCAGACTTGTATTCAACAGTAAACGTATTCAATTTCTGACCATCTCTCATTGTGGTCGATATATCTGTAATATAACCTACATCACCATTAAATACATTCTTTTCGTAGTTGTTTACCTTTTGGATGACTTTAGCTCCGAGCTTATATCTGCGAGTGCCGTATGTAATCATACGAGTTTCATCAGGTAGCAATAACTCTTGTATAGCTTCATTGATACGTCCTGTGCTATTTACACAATCTTTTTTACGAGGTACACCTATTAGTGTATCATCAACTCCATAAGTCTTTATAGCTCCCATATAAGCCTTAATAGCCAGCTTATTAAGAACATCTCTATCATCACGGAACATATATGTCATATCTTTAAGTTTGCCTGTTACTATTTTTAATTCAGGTTTATTAATTGGGTTGTTACCCGAACGAATCACATTAGCATCACTTGTAATACCAGAATCGGCAGCTTGTCTCATAACCTTAGTCAACTCATAGCCATTGAGATATTCGCCCATACCAAGCAAATCATTAAATATATTACCATATCCAATTGGAGGGAGCTGACCATTATCGCCACATATTATTAGTTTGGTCTGTGACTTAATAGCTTGAAATATAAGATAAAATATATCCGCACTAATCATAGAACCTTCGTCTATAAACAATACGTTAAACGGTAATGGATTATCTTTGTTGTATTTAAATTTATTTGCTCCCTGACAACCAAGCATGCGATGAATTGTTGTTGCTGGGAATCCTGTTGATTCTCTAATGACCATAGCAGCTTTAGCAGATAAAGCGCAGCAACCTATCTGATAATTAGCTTTTGAATAGATTGTCAAGATAGAGCGAACCACTGATGTCTTTCCCGTTCCTGCCTTGCCCGAAATAATAGTAATATTATTTTTAAAACTATTTATTACAGCATCTCTCTGTTCTTCGGTAAGCTCAAACCCCTGTTTATCTTCCGCTTCTTTAAGTCCGTCATTAATATCATTTTCTGTAACGACAATTGGTTCAATATTTTTCATATCCGTTACCTTGTTAAAGATATATTCTTCAACGTTATAATATCTTTTAAGACCTATCTTGTTACCCTCACCTATTTCAAGCAATGGATTTTCTTTTACTTGGTCATCATCAATATACTTATCAAATAAATCAATGCACTCAATTACATTGTCTCTTACGTTGCTTTTGAGCGTATCTATTGTTACCCAAGTATGACCGTATGTCTCTCCTATTTCTTGAAGATAATAAACAATGTATGCTTCTAATCTTTCGTTAGAGCATTTACTTTCGGGATTTATTTTGAGTGCAAGCACATCAACCTTTTTAAATCCAAATCCTTTAATTCTGGTAAGTATGTATGGATTCTGTATAAGCTGTTTCTTTAACAGTACAGGATTGGATTCCCATTTTTCAAGTGATTTAATTGTTCTGATTGTTACGCCCAAGGGTTGAAGCATAGCAAGTATATCTGAGATAACATAATTGTCAATTATTTTCTTTTTGATAATACCATAGGTGGTTTCACCTATGCCATTAAGCTTAGACAAATCTACATTATCTTTACCGTCCATAATATCTTCAACGATATTGGGATATGCACTCATAAGTGTATCTGTTTGTTTCTCTGTAAGAATAGACCTCAGAAACGCTCTCTGCTGTTCTTCTGATTTTGGAACAGCAGCCTGTATACTAATAGGCTCATACTGCCAATTACTATACTTTTTATTATATACAGGCTTTGCTACAACATTATATGTATCACCAAGATAAAGCTTCTGCATACGTCCAGACAACACACCAGAATATGTTATAGTGCGGTCAAACAAATCAGGATTGCCCGTTAAATGGGGCAACTCTGATTTTGTATTGAACTTGTAAACTCCAAAAGATGAACTATCACTATAAAACATTTCATAGTCAGGAGTTAATTCAAATGTATATTCTTCACTCATTTCTTTAGTTTCCTTTCGGCATATTTAAGCCACGCCTTATAATCTTTTATACTTTCACAAACCACTTGTGATTCGTTTTCTTTTTTGCATTTCATAGCTATCTGTGTTCCCTTTTTTATTAAATCCTCAAATTCTTTAAGTTGCGAACTCCATACAATGGCTTCGATTAGTCCATTAGAAGAATAGATATTTACGAAAGCCATTTGATTGCCACTTTTTGTTTTTTTCTTTTGAACCTTGGCAATTATACCAACGAGTACACAAGTTTCACCTTCTTCGATAGAATCAAATGGTCTTAAATATGTGTAAGCATCTTTAAACGGATTATTTGATAAGAATATTTGTAAAGCCTCAAACTCCCAAAAATCTTCATTTTGTAAATATTTCTCCGTACAGGTTGAAATGTATTCCCGATATTGTTCTTCACGCTTTTCGTAAAACTCTGAGCGTTCTTTCTTTTCTTTACGTTTATTGTACTCGGCTAATACAGCTTCTTTATCAACCTTTTTACCCACTTTATATTTATCAACATCTATTCCCCACACATCTAACATTTCTTGTTTTGTCTTATAGGTTTTTACAGGACTGTAAGTAAACGTTTTATTAGGGAAGTTATTCTTTAAATAGTTAATCAAGCATTGTTTTTTATTGCGTGTAGGTATCGCTCCCGATTTGATAAGGGCAACTATTTGAGCGACTGTGACAGGAACTCTGTTAATAAAATTTTCAAGCCCTGTGAACTTACCATTGGCATCTCGCTCTTGAATAATACCATCCGAAAGCTTTTCACCTATACCACTGATAGCTGATAGCCCATATAAAACTTTATTATCATAAATTGAAAAATTTTTGGCAGAATGATTTATGTTAGGTTGTATTGTACTGATACCAAAACATTGACCATCAATAATATATTTATTAATCATACCTGATTTATCAATATTAAGATTCAATAATGCTTTGAAAAATTGCAACGGATAATTCTGTTTGAGAAAAGCGGTTTGAAAACAAAGAACGGCATATGAATAACTATGACTTTTATTGAAAAGATAACCACCTTTAGTTGATAGTTCATGGCTTATTGTTTCTGCAATCTCTTTGCTGTAACCATTATCTATTATCTCTTGATAAAGCTTTGCAGATTCTTGTTTTACAAGCTCTATATTTTTTTTACCAATCGCCTTGCGGAACAGGTCAGCTCCTCCATAGGAACGTCCACCAAATGTTCGTACAATATCGAGAAGTTGTTCTTGATAAATCATACAACCATATGTGCTTTCAAGAATAGGTTTCATATCAGGATGAATATATTTAACTTTCGATGGATCGTGCTTACATTCAATAAATTCTTCCAATGCACCCATACTATCTGGTCTATATAATGCAAGTACCGCCGATAAATCCTCCATATTGGATGGCTGCAATCTTATTAAAAGGTCTTTCATACCTGCACTTTCTACTTGGAATACACCATCAGTTAAGGCTTCACAAAGAATTTTATATGGCGAAATATTTTGTTCAAACTCTGTGTTATTTATATCAATATCATAATCACTTAATCCAGTATCTTCTTGGATTTCTGTTAATAAATTTAATGTTGCTACACCAAGCAAATCAAATTTAATGATTCCGATTTCCTCAATAATACGTTTATCGACTTGTATGACATGTTCGCCATCAGTACCAAGTTTCATAGCCATGTAATCATCCATAGTAGTATCAACGATACCAACGCCACCTGCATGGATAGATACCGTCTTAACTCTACCACTAAGATGACTTGCTATATCAAATAGTTCTTTATATTCTGGATGCTCAATTAATAACGTACTATTATTATCAAGACATTCTTGAAATGTTGGATATATAAATTTTTTACTCAGCTTGTCCATTTCCTTATAGGGAAATCCTAATGTTTTACCCACATCTTTAATAGCGACTACAGGAGTAATATATGAAAAATTGATAACTTGACACACTCTATCAGAACCATATTTATTTACAAGATATTCAACTACCTTATTTCTATCAGATAAGTCAATGTCTAAGTCGGGCATACTTATTCTTTCAGGATTAAGAAATCTTTCAAAAATAAGTTTATATTTAATTGGATTTAAGTCTGTAATTCCCATGAGAAAACACACAAGGCTACCTGCACCAGAACCTCTACCTGCGCCAACCTTAACATTATGAGTTTTTGCCCAGTTGATAAAGTCCCATACAATTAAGAAATAGCCATCAAATCCCATTGTGTGGATTATATTTTTTTCATATTCCAAACGTTCACGATAAATATTTTGTTCATTGTATGGCATATCATCAATATGTCTATTATGCCAGCCCTGTTCTGTAAGATAAACAAGGTAATCATAATTATTATTAAATTCATTTGGAAGTGGGAACGTAGGTAATTGCGGAGACTGAAACGGCATATCAACATCTTCTATTAAATCAGCAATATTATTAGTTTCTTTTAATCCTCGTTCAACATTCTCAAATCCAACCTGAGAATCCATTGTATCATGAATTTCTTCTACCGTTTGCAAATAACAACCTTCGTAGGCTTCGGATGCAGTTTCATTATCTCTTGCAATTCTTACAAGTTGACCTTGATAATATAAATCTTCTTTTTTTGCAGCATGACTATCTGTTGTAATAATATAGGGAGTGTTAGTGTCTGTTGATAATTTTAAAATTTTTTTGTTGTATACGGCTTGCTCAATACTTTTATGTGACTGCATTTCAAGATAAAAATAAGGAAACATATTCTTATATTCCTTAATATATTCAACACACTTCTGATAATCTTCCTCTCTTGCTATCTTAGAAGCAAGACAAGCAGAACAAACTATTAAGTCATTACCATATCCCTCAAAGTCTGAAAGTTGAATACGTGGCTTATAATAGAATCCTTCTAAGTTACTAAGGGTAACAAGATGATTCAGAGCCTTACGTCCTTGCTCGTTCTTAGCGAGAACAAGTAAATGAAAATATTTTGAATTTTTATCTTTTATATTACGGTCAAAACATTCATACATCTCGACTCCATATATCATTTTAATATCTGGATAATTCTTTTTTAGTTTATCAAAATAACACCATGAATATTCATTACCATGTTCCGTAATAGCAAATGCTTTAAGCCCTATTTCTTTTGCTCTCTCAAGATATTCTTCGGGTTTAGGAAGTCCATCAAGTAAGGAATACATAGAGTGATTATGTAAACTACTATAAGTATCTATCATTGCATTTCCTCCTTATATAATAATATAAGCGTACTATCTGTTAGCACACTTATATTATACTATATTATCTATCTTTTGTCAAGAGTGTATTTCATATTTTTCTAAAATAATTTGAGCTGTTTTAATGCCATTATAAAAATTATATCCAAACTTGCCAAGTATGTTTATTTTATAATCCTCTGAACTATTTAAAAGCTCATCGCTCTCAGGACATCTGAATTTAATTAATTCAATAGACTCATCACAAATTTTAACACTCCAAGTATTCAAGTCTTTACCTTTAATTACAACATCATCAGCATTAATGGGAATATTGTTTACAACAATGTTACACTCTTTTAAACCAGTAGCATAGTATGACTTCAATGAAGCTATACTCGTAAACAGTGCCATATCTAAATCGTCATATTCTATTTCAAAATCAACTGACTTATCAGCTATTCCTATAAGATTCATTTCCCTAATATAATCATCAAGTGTCTCAATACTTTCTTTTATATTGTGCTTAAAGATTGTAGTGCCACAAGCTGATGGATGTCCCTGTGCAGAGAAGAATGTCATGGTATTTAATATATCTTTAAAATTTTCTATTGGACTTGTATCTGGAACTCTAACCGAACCACCATATACATCATTTCCTCTATCTCTTAATAAGATAGTAGGCTTATGAAAATACTCAGCAACCTTAATAGCTAACACGCCAGTCATAGTATTCTCAACATAATCAGTAACATTAGTAATGATTACTTCGTGCTTGTCCTGTTCTTTACTTTCTATATGCTCAATAATCTTAGGGAGCTGTTTATCAACTAAGGTCTTTTGTCTTTTCTTAGCATTTGTGCATAAACGTGCAGCGTGTTCATAAATATTCTCTTGTGTAAACTCTTTTTCTCCACGCTTCTTATATTCAAACATTTCAGATTCATCACCAATAAATGCTCTAAACATAATATCCTTTTCTTCCTGTGAACCCATACGAACAAGTGCGTTTATTAATGGTGTTACATAGAACTGAACACCTATCATATCAACTTCTGGTAACGAATATGATTGAACTTCTATTAATTTTTCAAAGAAAGCATTATTGATAAAGTCCAGTCCTTTGGAAATTAAGTATTTAGTTTCACAAGAACGAACATCCATATTGTCTGAGATATTTGCAAGAGCCACAAGGTCAAGATAGTTGTCAGCATCTTCGTTCCATAACTCCTCGTCCACAGCTTGAAGGAACTTGTAAACTATACCAGCCCCACAAAGTTCCTTGTTTTCATAGTTATCACTACACTGATTATTAACTATAATTGCATAATGATTATCAATCTCTCTGTCATGATGGTCTAATACGATTATATCAACGCCTTTTTCTTTAAGAGCCTTGCACTGTTCCGTATCGTTAGTTCCTGCATCTGGAATAATAAGGAGCTGTGTATCTTCTGGTATAACAATATCTTCGGTCAATCCATGTTGCTTGCCTGTGTGTATAAGATATGTTAGCTTGCACTCTGGATTCAGATTTTTAGTATATGAATATACTATAGCTGCACTTGTATATCCGTCAACATCTGCATCCACTACTATTGTTATATTTGAATTATTTTCAATATGTTTGCGATAAAGGTCAACTGCTTTATCTATATTAGTGAGATTCTGATAGGGGATAACCACATCTTCCCTCATATTAATATATCCATTTATATCTTCAACTCCTCTATTACTAAGAAAAGTCTGTAAGGGGTTATCATAATCGTTTGTACCTATAAGTTTATATTCCATATCAAAACCTCACTTAATCTTATATTTATTATTTCTTTCTAATTCTACAAATTTGTCTGGATTATCTGACGGACTTTCTTTTTCTTCAAGTATATTATTCTTATCGATAATCGCATATATATTAACGCTTTCAATAAAGCGGTCAGCCAGTTCTTCAAGCTCCGTTTGCTCTACGTCCTTATCAAAACAGAGTATAATATCAACACATAATCTACTAAGCATATCTATTTGATATTGTGAGATTTGTTTTCCTCCTGTGCTTACAACATTATGGAAGCCCATAGTCCACAATTGCATTGTAAACTTTTCTGATTCCCCTACATATACACACTGTTTCTCTTTGATATAATCGTATGATTTGTCTAATCCATAAAGTATTTTTGACTTGTTGCAAGGCTCGATATATAAATACTTAATATCATTTTCTTTTAATTCTTTTACAAATAATCTTCCTTTAACACCGACCAAATTATTAAGTTCATCTCTAATTGGTATTGTTATTCTATTTGTTTGGTCATCATATCCTATTTCAAATAGTCTTTGTATCTCGTATGATATACCATCATTCTTAAACATATCATTTACATATGGATAATAATAAGAAAGAACGTGGTCTGGAATAGGCTTCAATGGAGTATTATCATCATCTATGCTTGTCGTATTGTCAAGTTCCACAAGAAGCTTAGTTATACGCAAGCTCTCAGGTAAGTCCTCGTTCCAGTCCTTATAGTAGTCCAAGTCGCACCAATCGCACAATTGCTTGACAGCTTCAAAGAAATTTACATTTAAATAAAATTCTGCAAGGTCAAATATGTCGTGCGATTTTTTATTTATATTTAAAGTACGTGTATAATTAACAACCGTTAGGTTGGTATTAAGGTAAAGAGTAACGGCACAAGGATTGTCGCCACCGTCAGCATTGCCGCAAGTAATATAGTTCCCTTTATCTTTAATATGATGACAACCCAACTTTTCAAGAATAACAGGAGCATAATTATTTTCTAATATATATTCTTTCATTGCTGGTATATCCATTTACTCCTTACCTCACTTTATTTATTTTCTTACTAACTCACCACATTCAAACCAAGTGTTTTTATCCAAGTCGAGTTCAAATACTACTTTTGGTTTTCGTCCAAATCTATTTTTATCAACGTTACAACAATAATATCTATGCCCCTCAATCAAAGGTTTTGTTTGAGCTTCTCCCCAGTTTTCATCAACTTGTAAATAACCATATCTCTTAAATTCACTTGGGAGTATTTCTTTAAAAAGCATCATTGTGTACATTACACGTTTGATAGCCTTACAATTTGCTATATGAGTCGATGAAACCCTGTCTGGATCAACGCTTGATATTTCATCTAAAAGCTGTATTGACAGATAACCGAATGTTTCAGTTTCCTTTGCTACCGTTGCTAACTTTGTAGCAGATACAAGCATAGCAGCCCAATCACCAGTATCATCTGTATCTGACTTAAATGTATCATACATCCAGTAATTACAACCAAGAGTCATCTTGGCTTTTCGGATTTTAAATTCAAGTGTTTTATCATCATAGGCATCTGATACATCATCAACAAAAATCGAAGTCTGCATTTCGGAATCAATCCAATCAGCTATCTGCATAATTTGATTAAATTCTTCACTGTCATTCTCTACACGTTTAATAAAATCTTCATCGGACTCCAACGGTTCTCCTTCTTCGTTTACCCTTTTGTAAATGAAATCACCATTCTTATCTCTATAAAGTCCCATATCAAGTTCGGATTCATTCTTGTTAATTTTAAATCCGTGTAATTCTTGGAACTCAGGATTGTTAATTACTGTACAGATAAGACAATCACGCATCTCATCAACCGTCATCTCATTAATCATAACATAAACTTTTTGATGCATGACTAAGGCTATGTATGCTATAAGCTTTACCATAAAACGTGTCTTACCTGCATTTGATACCATTCCGCCTACCATTAAAGTTTTTGTTTTCATTCCTCTAAACACATCATTTAATACGGCAAATGGCATTTGTAATCCCATACTTGGTCTTGCCATATGGTCAAGTAATGTTTTCTTAGCGCCCTTGTTTAAGACTTCTGTTTCAGAGCTACCAAGAATAACAGTATGTATTTTATCAGCCTTACCTCTGACCAATCTATATATATCATTCGCATTGAATGTTTCAAATTTCTTATGGGTTATGATGCCTGATACATCAAAGCCCTTGCGCTGATACTCTCTAAGCAAAGAATACTTTTTAAGAATATCATAATAGTTTTTCTGGTTCTCTAACTGTGCAAGTTTCTTCCATTCCTCAAGGGTTTTGTTACCACCATACTTCTTGAACAAAGCGAGTCGTTCTTTATCTTCTGACATATAAGTAGTAATGGTGGTATTTTTAAATTCCTGTGAACGTGTTTGATAAATTATTTCAGCATTATCATAAAAAAATCTTGTAGCCTCATCATAGAAATCATACTTACTTTTAACAAGTTGTATATAATCTACTAATAGTTCTGGATTCTTATAAACAGCTCCCACAAAAAGGATTTCATTTGTTACATTATTTACGGCTTCTATTTTAAACACCACCTTTTATATCTCATCTATAATATTACTTATGTCATCATCTTCTGGAATTTGAATCTTAGGTTTGAATACTTTCATCTTAGCCTGTTGTTGAACATATGACTTTTCTTGTTCATGTATAGCATTTTGTTTGGCTTTCCATCGCTTATATGAATCATATTTATTAATAAGGATTGCAAGGTCATATGCGATTCGTTGCGTTCCATACATTTCCTTACCATGTTGCATATTGTATTCATATGTTTTATTTAAGAAGTCCATTTTTTTATGCCACATATCACTTAAATCTTCAACAGGAATAGGCTCTTTAAGATTCTTAGAGTATGTCCCATTATAAATTTTGGCAAGGTTCGCAAAGAAGTATTTTGGTAAAGTAGTTACCCCGTACTCAGAGTATATAAACTCAATAAGCTCATCACGCATTGCCTTTTCTTCTTTGCTAATCCTTGCCATATATATTCACATCCTATTATTTAATTTTATTTTACTTAATATTTGAAATTGTATCAAGGCACTTTTTCAGAATCTCAATATCTGTTACTGACTTAATAGCTGTAGGGAGTCCTGCACCTGTAAGAGCTGCCTTTGCCTTTGACTTCTGTACAGGATTAAGGGACTTCTGAATTGCAGAAATCTGTTCCTTGATTGAAGTGAGTTCGTCTGTGTTCTTAGACTCATTGGGAGTATCTTCTGTATTATCTACAGGCTTTCCTGCACTACCCAGAATTTCTCTTGCGTAAATATCCTGTTCTTTCTCAACTGACTGCACAAGACTATTCTTTACTATAAACTCTTTATTCTTAGCTGTCTTATCAATTACACTCTGCCAATCAACAAGTGTAGGGTCAACAAGGATTGCGTTATCCTCGTGAACGTGCGTTCTATCCTTTTCAACGTGAGCGCATACCTGACCATCTTCATCACGGAACATACGGATTACTGTCTTTGCGTTATATCCGAGGTCTTTGAATCCATCAGGTTTCTTTCTACCAGTAGCAACGCTGGTTACAGAACCATCAGCCTGTTTTACGGAAACCTTTTCATCTGTTTCTCTTGCTGTAACAATAAAATGCTTACCGCAAGCCATAAGGTCGAGAATCAAATCCTGTCCTTTGAAGTTAATAGTATTATAATCCTTAAGTTCAAGACCAGCACCTTCGATCTTTACAAGTCTTTCCTCGCCTACAAGTCCCTGTGCCTTTGCCTTTACACTGTTGCGTTTCTTAGAAAACTCTATGAGAGACTGCTTGGTAGAAAGGTTAAGTATAGTTGTACCATCGATTACAATAGCGTCTGGCTTAAATGGTTCGCCATCTGCATCAACAACTACTTCATCAGTTTCGTTACCATCATCATCAAGTTCGTAATAATCTTCACCATTTCTTGCCTTCTTAATATACGACTGTACTTCACCAAGAGACTGGGTATAAACAATATAAATGTTACCAAGGTCTACACCATTTGCTTCAAGGTCAGGAAGATAATCGTCGATACTTCCACTTTCGGGGTCAAGGTAAAGTACTCTAAATGGCTTTCCATCAGGTCGCTTAAAATATGCTAACTGCATAGCCATAGTTGACTTTCCTGTAAACTGTTCTCCATAAAGAACCATTGCTATCTTACTCTGCGTCTTGCTTGCCTTACGAGCTGTTGCCATAAATTATAATCTCCTTTACATTACATTAATATTTTATCGTATGAACGAATGGGAAATCAATCCCATTCGTCATCATCGTCATCGTCAGAACTGCTGCCAACGCTGCCCCAATCGTCATCAGAACTACTACCAAACTCCTTGTTAGCCTTATCCTTGTTAGCCAGCTTTGCGATAGCACTCTCAACAGATTCCTCAGAATACAATTCCGTATCGACTGAATCCTTGTCAGCACCAGTAATAACCATTTCTCTTACGAAAGGACTACTAATCTTATCCATCTTATTGGGAGTACCCCAACCATCGTCCTCCTCCTCGACTGTTTCAACAGAAGCACTTACGTCAATGTCGCCAAAGACTGTAATGGCATTATAAGGTTTAAGAACTTTCTTTAATGTGTTAGCCAGCTTAGAGTTATAAGTTATAAACTCTACATCTTCAATAGTGCTATAACCAACAATCTTAGCTGAGATAATGAATCTATCCTTATCCTTACACTCCTTGTCCTTATTAATACCCATATACACTATCTGCTGAGTAAACTGGTGATTAGACTCAAATTTCTCGTCCTCAAAATCAATATCCTTAGAACAAAGAGAAATCTGCTGCGGTACAAACTTGGTATAGTGCTTATTATCATACGTGCTATAATCGATATTACCCTTTACAAATACACTCTGTCCATCTTCAAGATAATTCTTAATATGGTCACAAGCATCAAACTCTACAAGAGTTACCTTCTTGTTTACTTCCTTACCATTTGAATCTGTTGTTTTTTCAAGTCCAAGACCTACACCGATAAGACCAAATCCCTCCTTTTTAAAATTGAATCTGTCCTTCCAAGCGACCTTCTCGGTAGTTACCTTTGTCTTTCCATCAGCAGTCTCTCTCTTAGAAAAGAAAACATTGTCTCTTTCCATACCATTAAGAGAAATATAATCCTTCTTGTCCTTGTCATACTCAATTCCAAATGAAATACTTCTGAACGGTTTGTTGGATTTAGTTTTTGTTTCCTTGTAAAAGTTGTCCTTGTCTGTTCCTGTTACAATACCTCTAAACTGGAACTGTCCCTTTGTCTGCTGAAGGTCATGAGGTGTATTGTTCTTCTTTTCTGCCATTTTGAATCATTCTCCTTTTTTAAATTAAATATTTGTTTGTGCAAAGATATTTCTATCTTTGGTATATTTATATTATATCACATAATATACGATATGTCAAGGGGTAAAAAATAATTTTTTATTTTACCTTAGTGGGCTACTCTACTATCTGTTGATAAATATAAAAGTAAAATATGTTATCAATTATATTACCAAAAAATGCTAAAATAAATAACGTTTGCAAATCAATATGTAACGCCATTGCGATTCCTGTTCCCGTCAAGGTTGCTACAGCATTAATGATATTTGCATTATTATCATATGTCTCCCGTTCGTGTTCGGTTGGATTGACTATAGCTCTCATTTTAGTGGATGCACAAGAAATATTTCTTGTAATAATGGAATATATAATGATATTCAACAAAAAATAAAAACTTAAATTTTGCCGAATGATAACATCTATAAATAATATCGCATCTGCAATTATTTCACACCAAAGAAAAAATTTATAGTAATGAAATAATTTATCACTAAGTAGATTCCATAATCGGCAAATGATTATTGTACCAATACACGCAAATATTTGTTCAAGTCCTATATATAAATGGGGGACAACCTTAATAGTCTCAGCATAGATATAAGGATATGACATTGAATAGAATATTGTACATATCAGATTCGATAAAAGCATAAGATTACTTAATCTTTTCACGCTTTATCCCCCAACCATTCACCATCACTTGACCATTCTTTTGCGTCAACTATATCCTTATTATCATAAACGTTACCTATAACCTCTAATTGATAATTAGCGTTAAGCATCCCAAGTGTTTCAAAATCTACATCTCCATAAACCACATCGCAAAGATACATTGCATATTTATAATAGATACACACTCGACCTATTTCATTACCGTGGTAGTTTACTTGTAAAATATCCCCTTCAAATATCATAACATTATTTTTATCTAATAACCCAGTCCACTCACCAATAGTATCAGAGTTAATTACTTTTACATCTCCGTAAGCGGTTGTCAATCTCCATTTATTAGGCATAGGAGATTCGTAATCCTTGTGAACATATCCATAACACCAAGATTGACTTGATTTTGCTCTAAAAAGAATTTCTCTATTCATCTTTTCGCTCCTTATTCACATAGTCCCTGAAGATTTGTATCATCTCATCTTCTTCAGGGAAGAAAATATCTCTCTTAGTCTTAGCTTGCCAGTCAGCCAATACATTAACTATAAGTTGACCAACCCTCCAATCAGGAAAGTGCTTCTTGTGGATTTCTTTTAGTTCATCATAGAACTTGTCAAGCCTATTTGGATTTCTCATACTTTACCTCCAATCGCATACGAGTATTTCTACGTCTGTATCTGCGAATACATCTTTGATAATTTTCTCTACGTCACTCCATTTGAGTCTGTCTAAACCGCAGCCTATCTTTGGCATTGCTATTTTGTCTCCGACATTTTGCAGGTGGTCACGGTATCCGCATAGAGCCTGATAGAGAGAAGTGAGCGTTGGCTTATGAAAATATCTATCTTTTGTCACCAAACTCAATTCTTCATTCCAACCAGTTACTTTGGTATGCAGACAAGCCCCTGTGTTCTGCCATTTGTAATTGGGGTATTGTTTAAATAATTCTTCTTTAACTCCTAATTCAGCAAACTTCTTTGCAATCCCAGCACCGAGAGCAAAATCCGCTGATATACAATGACAAAGGATATAATCTTTAGGCACTGTAAATAGATCGCGTTTCTCAATTGCAAACTTCATTTACTCACCATCCTTCATCTGTTACAGGCGGCAACCCCAAATTTTGTGAATCAAACCGCATTGCTGGTGCTGTTTTTAAATCCTTAATTTCTTGTCTCAGTTCTTCGTTTTCTTTAGCAAGCAGCTCAACCGTCTTTACAAGGCTTTTGAGCATATCCAAATTAGTATATTCATCCATGCTTTACATCTCCTCTCATAAAATGTAGCTTTCATCTCGTTGGTATCGACTTATTAGTGAGCTTGCCACAATTAGGACATTTACATTCCCACCATTCCGTTCCTTCTCTTTGACAGAACTGATACTTATACTCTGTATCGTCTGCTTCAAACACACAACCACAGGTCAAACATTCAAACTGTCTCACTCGTTTAATGATTCTGTCAACTTCTTCTTTTGACTTGCCCTGTTTAAGAATTTTCACTTCTGCTCACCTCTCTTTTTAGGATAAAAGTCACACTTCTTTACATCACCACCACAATGACATAAATCACGTTCCTTAGTACCATTACAAATGGCATAGTGGTCGCAGGATTCCCAACACTCACACAATGTATTCTCGTAGTGTTCCTTTGCCACTTCTGCTAACTTTTCTACAAACTTATTCATTGGCTTTTCGGTTGCCTTGCGGAATCCTTCTGGACTACGTAAATCATTTCTTAAAAACATCTGCGCCTGTAGTGTGCTGCGGATTGTGCCACTATTGTTGTCAATTATAAGCTCGTAGTTGTTAGGGTATTCTTCGTTCATAAAGTTGATAAGCCACTGGATATGCTCATCTATTTCTTCGTAAAGGTGATTCATTTAATCCTCCTTAAAAATACTTGGTTCTTCTGCCATTTCATCATAATTCCAATTGTTTATATAGTCACCAAGATACTGGTCTATGTTTCTAAGGTGTTCTCTTGCGTAGTCAATAATCTCTCTTGCTGAGTAATAACATCTGAGATTGCTTGTATTAGCAACCTTTGCTATCTCATCAGTGATACGCTCATGCAGCTCACACCATTCTTTGAGATTTGCCAAGTGCTTTTCATCAACATGAGTCTCAGCGTAAGGTTCAATTAATCCTTCGAGAGCCTGTATAAGCTCAAATGTGTCACGTTTCATCATCTTCCTCCTCATCATCTATTTCCCAAGAATCAATGACTTCTGCATAGTATTCATCGCAGCCGTTAGTTAATGCCTCGTCAATCGCATCCGCTTCATTTTCAGCCTCTACTACTATTGTGCCACTTATCATTATTTCATACTCCCTCATATTTTCACCTCCGATGAAATGCAACTTTCGACTCTCAATTAGTTTTTCGGCTTCGTCAGCATAACGCCACTGACGGTCAAGAATATCAAATACTCTATTGAATCTTCGCCAGTCTGGATTTTGAACTCTCTGTTCTGCCGACAAATCTTTTAATGCGCCGTACACGGCAAAATCCTCAACAGCCATTTTCAGAAGTCGCTTGTACTCAGCTATCTGAGCATTATAACCTTCCTTGCACTCAGGAATACACATCTCATAGCTTGGACAAACACCGTATACTTCGCGGAATTTTTTAAGCTCTCTGAGCCACTCTGCAAGCTGTCTGTGTTCTGCGGCACACTGTTTCATGCTAACATCGGTGCATCCATCATCACTTGTCATTTTGCATTCGTTTTTCTCTGCCACTTCCAAAGCGTGAGAAATTGCTTCATCGATTGTCATTTTCATTCCTCCTCACAGGATTATTCTTCTATCTTATGAAAATAAAACGTTCCATCGTGACATCCACAGTTCCTAACAGGTTTGTGTGTGTCTACGGTATAAGCTATCCATGTTTTATAGGATGGTTTATTACCTTCATACCCATATTCTCTCAACCATTCTCGATATTTGGCAAAAGCCCTTAAAGCCACTTTGTCGCCTTCTTCAAACCAAATACTAATCCAGTGTAATCCCCATTTTTCTACCTGATGTTTTGTATCTTTAATTAATCTCTGATACATTTCTTCTTCGTCAACACAATATCTATGGGGACATACTACACACATCATTTCCTCATTGCATTTCATTTTACCACCTCGATATAAATAAGACTTTATCTTCGTTAGCAACCATAATAACAAGTCTAACTAACGCTTGTTCAAGAAGGTCATCTTTATTCTCCTCTGTTTCAGGTTGCTCATAAGTAATATTGTGCATTTTCAGTCCTCCTGTCCATCCTCCTGTTCATCATCAAGGTCTTGACAGTGACCACCGCATATTTCTACGGTATCTAATCCGCATCTGCCGTTTTCATAGTACTTGCAGAAATCATAATCACATATTACATCAGTCATTTTCAGCCCTCCTGTTCCATGCCTCGACAGCTTGATCGACTGTCATGTATATAGCTGTGTTACAATTGCAACCATAACATTGTACCATATAACAATCATCCGTGAAATATGGGATATGTACTTTAACATCAACACTACCGCAAAACGGGCATGGTTTAAGTTCAGCCATTTTTAATCCTCCTCATAAAAGTGAAATTCTATTGGTTTAATCATATTTACTGTTCTCTTTAATTCTGTCAATAAAATATTTTACTTCTGTAATATCCGTACATCTCCCACTACAAGCATTAATCTGTCGTATTGTTTCTGCATATGTATCAAAATAATTCTCAATATATGCTAACGAGTCACGGATAATATCCATTTTTTTCATAAACTCCATTATTGTATTTTCAGCCAGATATGCCTTTCTGCCGATATATATTATATGTCCATTGTCATCGTCAATAGGTTGTACGTCTGCGGATGGCAGTTGCTTAATAAATTCCTGCATCTCTGCCATTGCTGTATTATAACCACAGTCCCATTCGTTGTCGGCAGGAACTGATATACTCGACTTCGCTTTTTTAAGCACATCTTCTCTACTTATATACTCATCCATTTTCACTACTTCCTCACCATATAAACTTCAACATTAACAATATAACCCAAAGTCCAGCGGATACTCCTGTAAGAATACGTGTCCACAAAAGGTCTGACTTTTGTTCTTCTTGTAAACGTAAAAGTTCCTGTTTAAGTTCATTACACTCTCTTGTAAGTCCACTCATTCTGTTTCTCTGAGTATCAAGCTCTGTAAACGCATCATCTATACGCTTATTAAGTTCTTCCGTTTCGTTCTGTATATAACAATCACTCATTCTGTATCACCTATTCCTTCAACATATCGTATTACTTCACGCAACGTTCCTATTCGTTCCTGTCTTACGTCACTATATGGCATACTCTCAGCTTCACGTTCTTTATTGAATAAGTAATTTAAGACTATATTCTGTACATAGTCCATAGTTGACTTGTCAATATACTCATCCATTTGTATCACCTCTCATAGAATTATTCTTTTATTATATCCTCTATTTTCTGTCTGATTTCAGAATGTACTGAAGAACAACCTATAAAATCATTGCAAAATAAATCAATGTCAACCCATTCGTGCTTGACCAATTCTTTTAAGATTGTGTTGCGCTCTGATTCTTCATATACAGGCTTGTTCCATTCTTGCAAGTCTAAAATAATCTGTCTTGTAATTGTAAAAGTATTAAAGGCTCTTTCGAGTCCGTCCTCAGTCTTGGGATAATCATTAATTACAGATTGGAACGATTTTAAATATACACTTGGCAAGAACGCTACATCAGATTTGCTATTACGCTTCATGTACATTTCAAAGAAAAGATAATCTTCTCTAAAAGCACACAGCTTTCGCCAGTATGTATCAAAGCTGTCAAAACACTTAGCGGCTTTCACTTCTAAATCCGCCTTATTCATAATATCATCACCTCATAAAACAAGACATTAATTATACTTCATCATAAAAGTCGTCGTGATAAGTTGACTCGTCAAAATAATCTGGTGCTTCGCTGCAATCATACCAACAGTATTCGACAAGTCTTAACATACAAGGCAGTATAGGATATTCGCCGTTGATTAAATCGTGAAATAAAGCAGAATACTTTTTATATTCGTTATTGGTTAAAGGTCTTGTTTTGCCCCATTCTCCATCTGCTTCATTATCACAAGGCAAATTAAAGTCAATAAAGAACTGCTTAGTGGGAGCTACCTCAAACTGTGTCTTTT
>JAEIGA010005244.1_pt1 | contig 19876 bp, 9 predicted proteins | sample 9270691 | NCBI WGS metagenome assembly JAEIGA01 (sample SAMN17057246, study PRJNA624740) | gut metagenome | biome: biome; isolation source: fecal sample | host: Bos grunniens | place: China: Xizang | collected 2019 | reverse complement strand
CATATAGAAGTCTTTGTCGCAACCGTCCTGTCCATGGTGTGACATCTGGAGATAATCGCATTTGATATCTTCCATGTATTCAGACTCCATGAGCTTTCTTCCGCCTTCCGGACCAAGGTCGCCAAGGAAAACAAAAGACTTGAAGTCATCCCACATCTTGATGACCATAGACTGGTTGTTATAGTATTTCAGTTCAGGATTATTTTCGCTGAGAATCTTGAACTTGATGCCATCGATTTCAAATTCGTCTCCTGCTTCGCAGTCATATACCTGATACTCAGGAGAATTGTCGAACATTGCATAGAGCTCCTGTACCAGATCAGCAGAATCTCCATTCTCGGTTTTTATGGTTTCAGGAGTGATTCTTGAGTGATAAATGTTGTTGATCTTGATGTCACCTGGCTCTTTCAATATATTGATGAGTGCCCAGAAGTGGTCATCATGCGGATGTGAAATGAACCATGCCTCGACTTCAGCGCCAAGCGCGGATATGAATCCTCTGAGGTAATCGGTTTCTTCCTTTGAACCGCCATCCATGACAATGACTTTCCCGTTTATGGTCTGGATCACATAACTGTTACCGATTGTGTTGACCTGTGAAGGCAGCTGCCATAATGTGAATGTTTTCTCTTCCTTTGGGCAGCATGCTGACATAAGGAGCATAGTGACTGCTGTAGCAGCTATCAGGATTATTCTTTTCATGTTGGTTGATTTTAATATTCAAATGAAATAGTCTTAAGACCAGCGTCAGCTGAAGTCTCTCCGTAGTGAAGCGTGTATGAACCATGCATCGGATCCATACGTCCTGTTTCCGGATTCCACCAGAGGAATGTCTCCTCGTTCATAGGGATCCTGACTGTTGTGGTCTTGCCAGCTTTGATCTCGACTCTCTTATATCCTCTCAGGGTCTTGACAGGACCATCTGTGCAGTCGTTCTTGCTTACATAGAGCTGGAGTACTGTCGCACCGTCACATTTACCAGTATTCTTCACGGAGGCAACGAATTCCATAGCGCCGTTGCCATTCTTTACAACCTTGCCTTTTGAAATCTTGAACTCAGTGTAACTGAGACCGTGTCCGAAAGGATACAGCGGCTCTCCCTCGAAATAGCGGTATGTCCTGCCCTTCATGTCATAGCTCTCATATGGAGCAAGCTGACTGTCGTCCTTGTAGAATGTCAATGGAAGCTTGCCGGAAGGATTTACATCACCGTAGAGCACGTCAGCAATTGCAGTTCCGGCTTCCTGTCCAAGGTACCAACCCTGAATTACTGCTTCTGAATTTGCTGCTTCATCAGTAAGTGCGACTGCACTTCCGGAAAGATTGACGAAAATCACTTTCTTACCAGCATCCTTGAGTGCCTTTACAAGGTTCTTCTGGACTTCTGGAAGCAGGATTGTCTCTCTGTCACCGCCACGGAAACCAGGTACGCGGACAGGCATGTCCTCACCTTCGAGGCAAGGTGCGATACCTCCGGCAAAAATCACAGTCTCATATCCTTCAGTCTCCTTCACGAATGCGTCGTAATCGAAAGCCGTATTGGCCGGGTCATATGAAATTCTCATCGCCACCTCGCCGACTATATGCGATGTTACCTCGCCGAGGGCGCTTGATGTCTTGGAGCCGGCAGCGTAAGGAACATCAGCAACATATTTCACATCAACTCCCTTAGCTTTGATTCCATCAAGTACTGAAACAGTATGAAGAGGGTATCCGTTGTAATTTCCCCAATGCACCATAAGTTCTGTCGCATTAGGACCCATCAATACAACTTTCTCGTTTTTATCGAGAGGGAGGATGCCTTTGTTCTCAAGCAGGACTACAGACTCACGTGCTATCTTGAGCGCGAGGTCAGCATGCTCTTTTGAACAGAGCTTTTCAGAAGGAAGGTTATCCCAAGGTGACTGGTCATCCATCTCGCCCATTCTGTAGCGGAACTCGAATAACTTTACAAGACTCTCGTTGAGTTCATCTTCTTTCAGGAGTCCCTGGCTGATTGCTTCCGGTATTCCCCAAAGTGCGTCGCCACACTCAAGGTCCATACCAGCCTTCATTGCAGCAGCCGCAGCTTCCGCTCTGTTCTTGACCCATTTATGTCCGTTGTAGAAGTCTTCTACCGCCCAGCAGTCACTTACAACGATGCCGTCAAATCCCCATTCTTTCTCGAGGATGTCAAGCATGAAGCGCTTGTTCGCTCCTGCAGGCTCGCCGTACATGCTGTTGTATGCAAACATTACCTGATCGACATCGCTTTTCTGTACAAGATCCTTGAATGCAGGAAGGTATGTCTCCCAAAGGTCTTTTTCAGAAGCCACAGCATCAAATGAGTGTCTTGCCCATTCCGGACCGGAGTGAAGGGCATAATGCTTGGCACATGCCATGGTCTTCACCATACCGTCCTCTCGTGGACCCTGCAATCCTCTTACTACTGCCATTCCAAGCTGAGCCGTGAGGTATGGGTCTTCACCATATGTCTCCATTCCACGTCCCCAGCGTGGATCACGGAATATATTTATGTTCGGAGTCCAATAAGTAAGGCACTGATAATGAAGGTTGCCTTCCGGATTAGATGGGATCTGATTCCATTTGATTCTGGCTTCGTCACTGACTGCAGTGAACACATCTTCCAGAAGCTCGGTATCGAATGATGCTGCCATTGATATCGGCATCGGGAATACTGTTGCGTTTCCATGTCTTCCTACACCGTGAAGAGCTTCATTCCACCAGTTATATTTCTTGATTCCCAGTCTGTCAACGGCAGGGGATTCAAACATAAGGAGAGGAACTTTCTCTTCGATAGTGAGGCGGCTGACAAGATCTTCTGCCCTTTCGCGTGGAGAAAGCGTCTTGTCGAGGTAAGCAGGTTGCGCAAATGCTGACGCAGCAACAAAAAGTGATGAAATAAGAATCAGTAACTTTTTCATTATTTTCAGTTATAGTTGTTATTAATTTGATTTTTCCGCAATATGCAAAGTTACGCATTTAATTGTTATATGTCAAGCCGGAAATATTGATCTGTCGGAGCCAAGTTTTTCATAATCAGGAATATAAAATACAAGCCTGTATTCGGCTGAATACAGGCTTGTGGACTAATATGTTGAAATTCAATCTATTGAACTTCCTGGCTATTTTGCAGGACCGAAGACATTCCTCACAGCTTCAAGATATCCATAACCGTATACATTGTCCGGCTGAAGATAACTTGTCTCTGTCCACTCATTCCAACTGTTGATGGTGATGAGAGGATGAAGGTCCGGACGGGCGTCTACATAATCCTTTGCTGCCTGAAGAGCCTTCTGGAACTCCTCTGGAGTGTTGTTGCGGCTTACTGCACTCTCTCTTGTACGTGGGCTGTTATCCCAGCCGATACTTACATGAGGATAATATGGCGCATCAAACTCCTTGTCGAGTCTCTTCCACTCCTTGATTGCATCCTTTACGATATCACTGTACTCGGCATCCATCCAATTGAAATGTGCGAACTGATAGTGAGTCATACTGTCGAATCCGAGCTTATTGACAAAATCATTACCTGGTTCAAATGTCTTGTTACCGTCGAGACCGCTGTAATCCAGGTTCGGAGCCCATGTGGTAAGCTGGAGGTCAAGACCTGGGAAACCGGCCTTCTTTGTCTCCTCTGTGAACCAGTTGAGTGCTTCCACAGTCTGCTCAAATCCACCGAATCCATCAATGAGAACCTTCACATCATAAATCATGAAAACAGGCTTGCCATCAATCTTATAGTAGTTCGGCTGCTTGAAGTATTTCTCGATATTTCTTTTGCACATCTTCTCGAACTCCTCACGGTCAACCTGGCCTCTCCAGATGATGTTATCCTCTTCACAGTCATAAAGACGTGTGTCCCAAAGGTTGAGTACATCATGATTTGCCCACATCAGGTAGAACTGCATGTCATTGCGGTTCTCAGCCTGAAGGAAACCGTTGTTGAGAGTTGTTTCCATGAATGGACGTCCATCATACCAGTACCAGTCAAAGATAAAGACATTGACGCCATGCTTTACAGCCTGGTTGATTTCCATTTCCATTACAGCAGGATCTGCCTCATTGATATAACCCCATACAGGTTCACGCTTCCAGTAATGTCCCGGGAACCTTTCCTGCACTGTCATTACAGTCTCCCATTCACCTATACCCATAGGCCAAAATGGGGTAAGTCGAGGGTCGTCAGCAGCATAGGCAGGGTAGAGAAATGCCGCTACATCATATTTCTTTTCCTGAGCAAATGAGCCGATGCTCAGACAAATAGCTAAAATTGCGAAAATCTTTTTCATATTATTCAAATTTATTTTGTGCAGATGAATTCATAATTACCTGTCTCAAACTTCCAGTTTCCACTATATGGCTTACCATTTACGGTTACCTTCGTGTAATCAGTATATGGAAGAACGACTGTAGCTTCTGTTCCTTCAGGAACTGAAACAGTAAGGATGAAAGATTCATCAGAGTCCTTGAATGCCGACCTGATATTTCCCTTGACGCTAGGTATCAATATGTCACACTCTGAAAGCACCGGATAAGGACGGATCTCAAACTCAGCCCATCCTGGAACAAGAGGACGTACACCGCAGATGTTTTCAGCAATGACTGTCAGCATTCCGCCGCTCCACGCATGATTTGTGGAGCCGCCGCCGAAACCACCTTCTTCCCATCCCTCGTAGAGGGTCGTATGCATAGGATCTTCAATCATGTTCCTGAAGCGATTCTTGAATCTCTGGATTGCGTAATCGCCATGGCCGGTCTTTACAAGAGCCTCAAGGACATATTTCTCCATGTATGGACTTGCATGTTCCTGTTTCTTGAAGAGTTCGAAGAGGGCATCGTGCTTTGATGCGTCCGCTATTCCTGCAATGATTGCCATTGCATTCACGCGATCATCTGTTTCGCCATGATATGACGGATGACGGTATGCGTATCCGTTCCAGCATTTGTTGTATGCATCCTTGATGCTTGCCATCTGCTTATGGTATCCTGCAATATCAGCATCATTACCACTTAGCTGAGCCATGTTGGCGGCAGACTGAAGGGCGAGATAATGCCATGATGCAAGAATAAGTCTGAGGTCGATATTGCTGCCCCAGTCTCCCCAAGACCAGTCACCTTCCCTGAAATTTGTCAGGCCGGTCTCATCAAGGCTCCAGAGCTCAAGATACTTCTTTACCGCAGGATAGACATCAATCATTGTCTGACTGTCGCCGGTATGAAGATAATAGTACCAGAATCCATATGTGCTGATTGATGCGAGCATCTGTGCCGGAAGTTCGTTACCCCAGTTTCCTGCAGGGACAGGGGAGAAGATACAGCCATCTTCTCTCTGCCAATATGCAAGTTCATGGATTGCCTTGTTCATCAAAGCGTTAGCCTTTGGTGAAAGCTGGTAATAACTCTGACCGCTGAGTACTGTCGCGTCGCCCCACCACTGTGCTCTCTCTCTATCAGGACAATCAAAATATGTGTCTCGCATATTCACGTATAGAGTCCTCATGGCCTTTGCCCAGAAGGTGTTGATCACCTCATCTGAACATACGAACGAGCCTTCAAACTCGCAGTTGTATCCTGTTTCCCTATAGCCGATTGAATGAATTTCAACATCGGCATCGGCAGGATAGCTGATGCGGAGCTCATCTCCGTTGAACCATCCTAAGGATTCATAAGTCTGTCTGCCGTTCCTTGTTATATATTCCGCATAGATGCAGTTGTCACTTCCGCCATGCAGGTGATCAGTCTCCATTCTGATGCATGTGCCCTCACCCTTGTCGGTCAGTTCTATTACAGGGGTCATCTGTGTGTTGTATGGGAGTCTTGTGACTAGAACAATGTTCTCGCCTTCTTTCCATGTCTTGAAGGTGACATTCTTGACACCGTAATCCTTCCAGAGTGGAATCGGTCTCTTGACAAGATTGCCCCATGGGCCTTTTCCCCATGTACCTATTTCTACCGAACATACCCATGCGTCCTTACCCGCAATCCTGGCATCGTACTTGATGCTTGATTCCGAAAGTCGCCAGTTTGGTTCGGGATTCGTAGCCTCCTGATATTCACTGAGGCGTCTGCTCTCCCATGAACTGTCGCTGACCAGACCGATCTTCTCTGCATTGAAGATCATTCCAGCCTTGCCACTATCCTTATGTGAGAAGCCTTCTTTACCGAAATACCAAAGCAGCAGTCGGATCTCATTGTTTCCTTTTCTGAGGTATGGTGCCAGATCAACGACATCATAGTAGCTGTCGCTAGGGGTTGGACCTCTCTTGAGGCCTCCCTCAAATACTACCATATGATCGTTTACCCACAGCCAATACTTTGAATCAACAGCGATTTCTGCCTCTATGGATTTTGCTTTCTTGTCAATTTTCTCGATTGTAAAATCCTTGCGGAATTCGATCCATGTGTTAGGCTCATCTGTCTTAGGATTATCTGTCGTAATCCATTTTGCTTCCTGTGCCTGTGCACTCATGGTTGCCATGAGTGCAATTACTGACACAGTGAACAGATCAATGATTCTTTTAATCATATTCAGTTTGTTCTATTGATTATTCTGCTGTAAGATGAAGTACGCGGCTGGTCCAGTCCGAGCGGTGTAGCTCAGAATCGACATGATGCTTGGCAGGCATCTCGAGGCCGTGCTCCATAAGGAATTTACCGGTAAAGGTCTTTCCTTCAACGTTCAGCTCATTTTTATCTACACGATTGAGCTCGTGCACCACATACTTCTTGTCCGGATCCAGACCTGACATCTTTATACGCGGAATCTGTTCGTCCCAAAGAAGTTCCGTCTTCCACCAGAAGAAGGCCGCTTCAGACTTGTCCTCGGCGACATACATAAGTGAAGCCATATTGTATCCTTCATATGGAGATACAAGGCGATATAGGTCGCCAAGCTGTACTACCGGACGTATCTTCTTGTACTCACCAATGGCTTTGCGGCAGAAATCCTTCTCCTCTTCCGACATATGCTTAGGCTGCACTTCCATACCGAGGCGACCGCTCATCGCAACGTCAATTCGGTATTTAAGAGATGTCCTACGGTCAAGAATCCAGTTTGGAACTGCACTGATATGTGCTGCCATTGCATTTGCAGGGTAGAAGAATGAAGTTCCCCACTGGATATGGATGCGCTGAAGGGCATCGGAGTTGTCACTTACCCAGAATTCGTCGAAATAAGGCATCAGACCATATGTGGCACGTCCACCGCCTGTTGCGCATGACTGCAATGTCAGGTTCGGATATTTTGCACGTATACGTTCGCAGACATTGATAAGACCACGATGGAATTCGATGAAGAGATGACTCTGCTTATCCTTTGGAAGATACTGGGATCCGTGATTGGCAACTGTCATGTTTGCATCCCACTTGATATAATCAAGATCAGGATTTTCAGTCATCAGGTCGTCCACTATCTTAAAGATGAAATCCTGTACCTCAGGGTTGGAAAGGTCGAGAACCATCTGAGTGCCTCCTCGTCCCAGCAAGGTCTCGTGTACAAGTCCCTTGATTACCCAATCCGGATGCTTCTCATAAAGTTCGCTGACCGTATTGACCATTTCCGGCTCAATCCAGAGACCAAAGGTTATTCCATGCTTGTCTGCATTGCGGATAAGACCATTGATTCCGTTAGGAAGTTTTGTCTTGTCTACAACCCAGTCTCCCAAGCCCTGTCTGTCGTTGTTACGTGGGTACTTGTCGCCGAACCAGCCATCATCCATCACGAAGAGCTCACCACCCATTGAGGCTATGTCACCCATCATCTGGTCCATTACTTCCTCATTGATATGCACTCCCACACCCTCCCAGCTGTTAAGCAGGATCTTACGTGTCTCTGTTCCGTTAGCAAGCTTATATTTACGGGCCCATTTATGGAAGTTGCGGCTTGCGCCTCCATGGCCTTCATCTGTGTATGTAAGTGCAAGTATCGGGGTAGTGAAGATCTCCTTAGGCTCCAGAGTATATGCTGAATTGTCCGGATTGATACCGGCAAAGAATTCAATATATTCTCTTTCCCTTGTATGGATTCGAAGCTCGTAGTTACCGCTGTAGCAAAGTGCTGCTCCTATGACCTGACCGCTGTTTTCCATCGGTTTGCCATCAAGAGAGAACATTACTTCAGAGTGATCTGTGTGAGAATTTCTGACTCCGTCCTTGTTTCTCAATACCAGCATTCCGCGTTCAAGGGGCTCCTGCACAAGGCGTCCCTCATTGTTTATAGAACCGGTAAGATGAGTCAGCCAGACATTCCCGTAACGGATTGGAAGAGAACCTGAATCAAAACGGGTAAGTTTCACGGATTTCTTTTCCCTGTTCTCGATCTCAGTCCATGTCTCGATCATATCTACATCGTTATAAGCTCTATAGCAAACGTTTACATAGAACGGATAGAATGTGTCCTTCATGCGGATCACTGTGACCTTAGCAGAAGGTTCCTCCCTGGTTGATATGGACTCAATCTTTACGCAGGTTGAAATGTTGCCATCTGCATGGATTGCTTCCAATGCCTTTTCTGCATTCGTCCAGTGACCATATGTCGGATATACATCATTCCATGAGACGCCGGCAGAGGTAAGAGACTCAAGATCGGTGTCCGAGAGTATGTTTCCATAGTATAGAAAGCTGAGATCGCCTCCTACCTCTCCATCCAAAATGAGCTCTGTCTTCGGAGTTGCGATCCTTATCTGCGCTGATGCCGCAAATGCGGCAAACAGCAGCAGGATAGCAGAAGTGATCTTTTTCATAAATTACTTTGTTACCGATATTTCCTTCACCTGATTTTCAGGATGAAGAACATCGTTTGTTTTCCATGAGTCAGCTTTCTTAAGCTTGTAATCTGATGTATGGCGGATATCTTCCACGCTGGCAGCGAAATGTACCTTATATGTACCAGCAGGTGACTCCCATGCAGACGCAGCGGTGTTGAAAGATGCAAGGTCATAGTTGCTTACAGACATTGTAACTGTCTGTGATTCACCAGGCTGAAGCTCATCAGTCTTTGCAAATCCCTTGAGCTCATATGCTGGTTTTACAAGACCGCCCTGTGGAGCTGTAACATAAAGCTGAACAACTTCTTTACCAGCCGACTTTCCTGTATTTGTCACAGTGACAGTAGCTGTAAATCCATCAGCAGTTGCTTTTACAACAGGCTTGCTGTATTCGAATGTAGTGTATGAAAGTCCATGTCCAAATGGAAATGAAACCTCAACACCTGCTGTCTGGAAGTATCTGTAGCCGACCCAGATGCCGTCTGTATATTCTGAATAGTCGAAATCCTTTTCGTTCTTTTCTCTGATCATATCCTTGTACTGATCCTTGATATGGTCGTATGGGAAGTTGAAAGATGAAGGGTTGTCGAAATAGTTGTTAGGGAATGTTGTCGCAAGCTTACCTGATGGATATGCCTTTCCGCAGAGCACATCAGCAACTGAAAGACCGGCCTCCTGACCTGGGAGCCATGTAAGGAGAATCGCGTCAGGAAGATGCTTCCATGAAGCAGTCTCGATGACACCTGCAACATTCAGGACTACTACTACTTTCTTTCCTGCCTCGTGATATCTGTCACAGACAGTACGGATAAGATTCTGCTCGATATCAGAAATCAGGAAGTCGTCCTTGATGTATCGACGGTCGCGACCTTCCTCAGAAACTCTTCCGATAGTAAGGACAGCAACATCTGTATTTGCCAGTGTAAGATTGATGTTTCTCTCAGGCATAGGGAGTTCCGGAAGAATGTAGTGTCCCCAGAACCTGTCGTAATCCGGATTACGGAGCTTGAGATCCTCAAATGCGAAATATGCATACTTACGATACCAGTCAGCGAGTGTCTGGTCAAACTTGATTCCATTATCTACAAAACCCTCGTAAAGGCTGCGTACATATTTCTTGTTCACATTACCAGAACCGCCACCACCGGCAATCATGTCATATGAACCTACGCCATAAAGTCCTACTGTCTGCTCAGGAGCAAGTGGAAGAACACCGTTGTTCTTAAGAAGGATCATACCCTCATCGGCAGCATTACGTACAAGTTCTGCATGCTCCTCAAGTCTGAGGTCGTGGTTGTATCCAAGGCCGTTGAAACGGCGGGTCTTGACAACATACTCGAGGATTCTTGTTACATTTCTGTCGATTTCTGCCATTTCAATGGTGCCGTCCTTTACTGCAGCGAGAATTCTCTCCATCTCTGTCTGATTACCCGGCTGAAGAAGGTCGTTACCTGATTTTACGATATATGGAGTTCCTTCCTTGAAGCCCCAGTCAGTCATGACCATACCATCAAAACCCCACTCATCGCGGAGTACGGTTGTTACAAGCTCATAGTTCTGCTGGGTGAACTTGCCGTTGACTGAGTTATACGATGTCATCAACGCCCATGGATCAGACTCCTTGATAGCGATTTCAAATCCCTTGAGATAAATCTCGCGGAGAGCTCTCGGATTCGCATGTACATCCACGAATTCACGGTTAGTCTCCTGACTGTTTGCGATGAAATGCTTTACTGTTGCACCGACTCCCTGGCTCTGGATACCGTTTACATATGCGGCAGACATCCTGCCTGCTACAAGCGGATCCTCTGAGAAATATTCGAAATTACGTCCGCAAAGCGCATTCCTGTGAATGTTCTGGCCAGGTGCAAGGAAAAGGTCGATACCATATTCCTTAACCTCGTGACCCATTGCAGCTGTAAGTTCTGTCACAAGTGCAGGGTTCCAAGTAGAAGCAAGAGATGTTCCCACAGGAAAGCCTGTAGCAAAAGTGTCAATCTCAGCATTCTCGTCAGCAGGGTTTACACGTGCACCTGCAGGGCCGTCTGCCAATACGGTAGCAGGTATGCCCAGACGTGGGATTGCTCGTGTAATACCAGCGATTCCTGCTACCGGTGATCCCTGGTTTTCCGGCATTCCCGGAATTGTAATCGACTCTTGACCTCCTACAAGGAGATATACCTTTTCTTCAAGAGTCATCGCCTTTACAACCTCATCAATATTGTCCTTATTGAGTTTTGGCTGTGCAAATACTGCAGTCGCAATAAATAGCGACGAGATAATAAACAGTGATTTTTTCATTATGATTATAGATTTACAATATTATTTTCTCTGTGTAGGAATCAACATGAGCAGCCTTCTTGCCGTCTACATAAACTGTCATGCCCGGCTTGCAGCCATAATGTTTTCCAGTGCGGTCATATACGATCAAGATTTCTTTTCCTGCACAAGGAATACGTGAGAGAGCGAACCAATCCCACTTACCTTCCGGAATCAGAGGTTCAATGACAATACTGCCGTCTGTCTGAGGCTGAACACCGATTAATCCTGAAATCACAAGGTCACAGAATGAAGAGTGGTTGTAATCCTTGCCTCTTTCCCTATATTTATAGTTGATGGCTATAAGCATTGTCCTGGAAATCCAGTCTCCGGTAAAAGGATTGAGGTTTTCATCAATCCAACATACCTGAGTTCCATCTTCCTTGATACGTCTGTGACTGTTGCTGTATGTCTGGAGAGTCTCAAAATATGCATCCTTGGTTACATAGGAATCCTCACCATCGCGGTGCAGGGTCTTTGCAAGACCGGTAAGGGTCTGAGTCGTTGCAAAAGGCCAGCTTGGACCGTTCCACTGGCACGGATGACCTTCATATACAACCTTGAAGCCCTCGGCACGTTGTTCTGCGCTGGTCGGTCCGTACGGCGCCTTGAAGCCCTGTGGGTCTGTCAGCTGAAGCCATGCGTCAGAACGGCTGTCATCCGGAATCCCGAACATCCATGGAACATAGCCATGCAGCTCACGAGCAGGGGAGAAAGACATATCACCATGGCGTGGTATAACCTTGTAGAATCGTGCGGACTCGTCCCAAAGTTTCTCATTCACCGCCTTTTTCAACATTTCAGCCTTTTCTCTGTAGAGCTTTGCATCCTCTGTTGCACCTAGCATTTCTGCCATCTGGGCAAGAGCGTCCGCATCGGCATACATATAGCTGTTGATTGTTGTTCTATAGCCTGTCATGTCCTTGCTCAGCGCGCCGGAAACAGATACTTCCATACCGTCACGGTCGTCGATCTGCCAGAAGAGTCCTGCCGCCTCATCCCAATGACTCTTTTCCCATCCGGCATATATTTCCTTCAGTGCGGGATATGAATTCCTGATGAGCTCCATGTCAGGCTGAGCTTTGTAGAACTCAAGAAAAGAATATGCAATAGGGAAGCTATACCTTCTGGCATCATTCTTTTCGCGGCACCAGTATGCTGCATAGTCAGAAAGATAAATGGAATTCCTGAGCCAGCGTCCTTCTGCAAACTGATGCATTCCAGGGCAGCAGATGGCGTTGTACTTTCCTGCCCATGAAACTTCTGGAAGGAATTCTGAAATTATATATCCCTCAGGGGTTGTCTTGACATGCTTGCGGTATGTCCACCATCGGAAATAGTAAGTTTTTTCGAGTTCGGGATCCGGACACTCGAAGAAAGGTATATTATCCATGAGGAACTGTTCTGCCTCTGAGTTGTCGAACTCCTGAATATAGATTTCTTCATCGGTTGAGTTGAATTCCGATACGTAATCTGCAACCAGCTGGCTTCCATGCTCAAACACAGATTTTTGCAGAGAAATATCGTTGCAACCTACCATAGCAGATGCAATAAATGGAGCTATGTACAGTGCGGATCTGTATTTCATAGTGTTTGCTTTATCTTGGCCTTAATAATTATTTTGCAGGTCCGAATACATTACGCACGGCTTCAAGATATCCATAACCATACACATTATCCGGCTGAAGATAACTGGTTTCAGTCCATTCATTCCAGCTGTTGATCGTAATCAATGGGTGGAGGTCTGGGCGTGCATCGACATAATCCTTCGCAGCCTGAAGGGCTTTCTGGAATTCTTCCGGAGTGTTATTGCGTGCGACTGCGCTCTCACTTGTACGAGGACTGTTATCCCATCCTATGCTCACATGAGGATAGTACGGTATGTCAAGTTTTCTGTCGAGCTTTTTCCATTCCTTTATTGCCCTTTTAACGATTTTCTTGTATTCCTCATCCATCCAGATGAAATGAGCGAACTGATAATGAGTCGCGCTGGTGAAACCAAGATTCTTGAAGAAATCGTTTCCGTCTTCATATCTCTTGACGCCATCCACACCACTGTAATTCATGTTGTTACCATGAATTACGATCTGCAGGTCAAGTCCAGGGAATCCCGCCTTTATCGTTTCCTGCTCGAACCATTTGAGTGCCTCGATAGTTTGGTCGAGTCCTCCAAGTCCATCGACAAGATACACGATGTCATAAAGCATGAATACAGGCTTGCCGTCAATTTTATAATAGTTCGGCTGCTTGAAGTATAGCTCTATATTCCTTTTGCAGATCATTTCAAATTCTTCACGGTCTGTCTCGCCCCTCCATATGATATTGTCTTCATTCTTGTCATAAAGACGTGTATCCCATGTGTTGCCGACATTATGGTTGGCCCACATGAGGTAGAACTGCATATCCTGACAATTATCTGCCTTGAGGAAGCCATTGTTCAATGTTGTCTCCATGAAAGGACGGCCATCATACCAGTACCAGTCGAAAATGAAGACATTTACTCCATGCTTTACAGCTTGGTTTATCTGCATCTCCATGACTGCCGGATCTGCTTCATTGACATATCCCCAGAGAGGTTCACGCTTCCAATAATGATTTGGGAAACGTTCCTGAACTGTCATTACAGTCTCCCATTCACCTATGCCCATAGGCCAGATTGGAGTCAGGCGAGGGTCATCAGCTGCATAAGCAGGATATAGGAATGCAGCTACATCATATTTCCTTTCTTGAGCAGATGCATAGAACGCTGCAAGAATCAAAAGTGTTAGAATAATTGTCTTTTTCATTGCGATTATATGAATTTGATTTCTGTTGCTTTACCTGCGTAAGTGGCGCCTGCCATATGCTGCATTGCGGTGTCAGAGAATGGACCCTGATAGAATTCATGGTTGTGACCGCAAAGTATCGCCTTTACGAGCGTCTGCTTCTTGAGCCACTTTACAAATTCGAGAGTTGATTTGTCTGCACGCTGCTGTACACCTCTGTTGCGCCATTGCTCATCTGCAGCAAGGTCCGGATTGCTCGGATATGTTTCTGTAAGCTTATGTGGAGCACCGGTCACATATGCACATGCTCCATTTGTCTTATGCATCTCGATTTCATAGAAATGAGGAGTGTAGAAAGGAACATGACACATGACCACGATAGGAAGACCTTTCTTTACCTCTTCCTTCATCAGTTCGAGATGTTCCTTTGTAACATTGTAATATACGTCATCCAATGCTACGAAATTTACTCCATTGATGATGCGTGAAGCAAATTTAAGATTGTTAGGATAAGCAGCCTGTACTCTCTCATAGTTCTGAGCCTTATATGCTTCATCCTCCTTTGCTTCTCCTACATACTGGGAAAACTCATGATTGCCGGCTGCAAAGAAACAGTCTACACCTTCAAGCTTTTTCTTTACATATTCAAGGTTGCCCTCGGAAACGAAGTCAATAAGGTCGCCGGTATGAAGAAGTACCATATTATCCTCTCGGGCATATTTGATCGCAGCATCAAGATATGCTTCTGCCATAGGAAACGCGTTTCTACGCCATTCAGAAACCTCTTTCTTCCTCTGACCATCTTTTTCGTTTATTCTTGTAAGATGAGTGTCAGATATGTGAAGTGCATGGAATGGCTCTGTCGCACCGACTGGTATCGTGATATAAGTTACTTCTTTGAGTTTGATTTCTTTGTCCTTGGTATCTTCTGTCTCAGCAGCTTTGACATTCACTGGGATCTGTGACATTACTGCGATTCCGCCCAAAGTCTTCAAGAAGTTTCTTCTCTTCATAATTATATGGTTGTTTTATGATTTGACTAATAAATTTCTCCTTCCATACGGAATGATAGAGAATATGTGTGGTTGCTCTTTGGTATGAACTCAGGGAGCGGTGCCGGGCCGCAACTCTGATTTCCTAAACCTCTCTGTACGCAATCCAGAGAAAGAATTGTCTGCGGAAGCTGAATCTTATGGAACTCGTGTCCGTATTTTATAGTTTTGAAAAGATCCCAGTCTCTTGCGTGAAGGGCAGAAAAGCCAAGGTCTCCACCTGCAGTGATCCTGATTCCATGTCCTTTATCGTCGGTCAAGGTCATCCAGCGGATATCTCCTCTGTTACCCATAGACTGTGAACGTACATATTTCTCCACCATGCCATCGACTGTGTTTTCATACACCCCGAGGAATGATGACCTCTCTCGGTCCGGATAATTCTCCTGAGGACCACGGCCGTACCATGTCACATTTTCAAATCCAGGTGTGATGGATGCAGCAAGTCCCAATCTCGGAAGGTCGAATCCTTCGCAGGTCTCATATACCGCATTGACATCAACGACTCCGTCTGCATAAACAGTATAGCGCACATGATAAGTCATGTCAGCAGCTGTATTGCCATATTTATCCGGAACCTGAACCTGATGTGCAGTCATGATTTCTGCAATCTTTCCTTCATCTATCCATCTCCATGAGAAATCCTTGAGCGTAATGGTCTCTTTGCCGTGTTCGATGAAGATCGGGCCACTGTCAGAGTTGTGCTTGTCATTGTTGACAGCACGGTACCAATTGAAACGGAATCCTTCGTTCTTATGTATCATCTCAAGGCCAGCAAATACCAACGATGATATTTCCCCGTTCTCCTTATTGAACTCAATAGAAAATCCTCTGTTCTTCAGGTTCATGGACGCATCGTTTTCACAGGCTTTGAGATCAGATCTTGTAACGGATATTTTCGGAAGTTCCACTGGCAACTCTCTGAGAACCAACTGTTCTGAAGCCTGCACAAAACCAGGCTCTGCCCAATCCTGTCTGTCCTTTCTGACCAGAGCTACATTCAGGAAATATTCTCCATCCGCGTCAAGATGCTTGAGCTCCGGAATTTCTATTGTTCCTGTCTCATGGAATGAAAGTGATGGAATATCTGTTGAACCGCAATCAACAGGAATACCGTTCTTGACCAAAGTCCATTCCAGAGAGAAGATGTTAAGGTCAGTAAAGTTATATTTGTTCTTTAGAGCTATCCTACCGGCTCCAAGATCGTCGAGATAGAACTCTACAAATTGATATACCTTTTTGACTTCCATAAGCTTAGGAGTCATTTTCCTGTCAGGTGTAATAAGTCCGTTGCAGCAGAAATCCTTGTCATTAGGAGCATCTCCGAATCCTCCTCCGTAGTACCAGATGTCCTCTGCGTCCCCAGGTTTATGAAGTCCCTGGTCCACCCAGTCCCAGATACATCCACCAATGATTCTCTTGGATTCATATTCGATATAATCCCAGTATTCTTTGAGATTTCCTAAAGCATTACCCATTGAATGGGCATACTCACATAGAATGAATGGCTTTTCTCTATCCCAGTTATCGACCCGGATCATTTCTTCAAATGACGGATACATCCATGAGTCCATATCTGCAGTCTTTGCATCTCCCGTATAGTCGCCACAATAGTGGATCGGACGGTCATCGAGTTTCTTTGCGGCATCCCTTGTCTTATAGAAGTTTGCTCCTACGCCAGCCTCATTACCCATAGACCAGAATACTACGGAACTGTGATTTCTATCGCGGCGGATCATTCTTTCCATACGGTCGATAAATGCAGGGGCCCATGAGTCAATATTGCTTATGCCGAAGTTACCATGACACTCAATATTTGCCTCATCCATTACATATATTCCATAATGGTCACAGAGTGCATAGAGTTTGGTATCGTTAGGATAATGACTTGTGCGAAGGGTATTTATGTTATTCTGCTTGAACATGAAGACGTCGGTCATCATTGATTCGAGGTCCACTGCCTTGCCAAGCACAGGATGTGTATCATGGCGGTTCACTCCCTTGAACAAGACCTTCGTATCATTGATGTAGACATGTTTGCCTCTGAGCTCTACCTTTCTGAATCCATGCTGTGCAAAAGTGGCCTCGATTGTCATTCCATCCATATCCTTGAGCTCAATATGAACAGTATAGAGGTCTGGGGTCTCTGCAGACCATAGCTTCGGCTTGCAAACGGGTATTTCAAGTCGTGTATGGCAGGTATCTCCCTTGCCTATCTCAGATAGTGATGTTGTCTTTTCACCGATCTTAGTACCCTGTTCATCGAGAAGGCTGACAGAAACTATGTTGCCCTTCTGAGACGCCTTGCCAAGATTACGGATCTCTACATCAACATTCATTACGATATCCTGAAGAGAATTGAATGTGTCTGTGATTACAAAGTCCCTTATATGTAACTGAGGGCGCTTTACAAGGTATACATCACGGAAAATGCCGCTGAGTCGGAACATGTCCTGATCTTCAAGATAGCTTCCGTCACACCATCTGTAGACTTCTACTGCAACCTGATTTTCACCAGGTTTCACATATGGAGTAATGTTAAATTCCGCGTCTTCTGTAGAACCTTGACTGTATCCGACTTTCTTGCCATTCACCCAGACATAGAAGGCGCTGTAGACTCCGTCGAAATGAATGAAAACAGGCGACTTTGCCCATGATTCAGGTAGTGTGAAAGTTCGCTTATATGAGCCTATGGCATTAGGTTCTGCTTCTGTCGTTGCTCCCTTGATTGGCTTGATTAAAGGAGGACAGTTCAAGAAAGGATAGGCGATATTTGTGTAGATTGGAGTACCATATCCTTTCATATCCCAGCATGAAGGGACTTCAATGTCATCCCATCCGGATACATCGTAAGATGTCTTGTAGAAATCGGCAGGTCTTTCAGAAGGCTCTCTTGACCAATTGAACTTCCATGTGCCATTGAGTAACTTGTAGGCAGGCGAGTCCGGGCGGTACCACTGCTTGCGGTATGATGAGTCTGCCTGCATCACCTCAACAGAAGGATATGATGTGAAGGTTACATGACCTGTTTCACGATTTCTTTCGAAAATGCTTTCATTCTCCCAGTCGTGTTTCCCCAATTTATTTTGCACCAGATTGATAGTTTTCTTCTTGGCCTTTACAATAGTCCAATGAGCCTCTGGTGAAGAACCGTCAACAGGCAGCTGATATATTTCTGCTCCTTTTTCTGATGCCTTGGCTGATAGATACATTCCGCTGCCCTTGCTCCTGAAAGCGTATACATTCTTGTTTATCGCTTCCAGAATCCATATCTGATTCTGGTTATATTTATCAGATGTCCACTGGACAACAGAATTACCATCACCAGAACTCATTCCATCATTGTCAATGCTGTTTAGAATATCAGGTTTTTCAATAAGAAACTCTTTTTCAGCAACCTTGATCAGATGCCATACCTGGTCTTTATCCTGCACGTCCATTTCTTGCAGATATAAGCCTGCACCTTCTTCTGTCTCTCCTATGTTACTGATAGCGAGACCGTCCTTGTTTATAATCATGACATACTGGCCCTCAAGACGGTTCTGAGAGTGGATGTATGTACATGCAAGTAGTGCAAATACTGATAGTAATGCCCTGATTCTCATATGAGTACGGCTGCGTTTTTATCCGTTATAGTATGCATTCAAGTTTATGCTTTCCGGAACTGATTTCCTTAACCTTTCCATCAGGGAGAGCGACTGTAGCAGAGGTTCCCAAAGGAAGAGTTACATCAATGATGAATGAATTTCCGTTCTTTTCCCATTTAAGGTCAACCATGCCATAAGGTGTGTCCTTGGAAATCTTTACCCAATCTATACCTTCGACAAGCTGCGGGCATATGCTCATATGGCGGTAGCCAGGGGCATTCTCATCCGGAGCAAGTCCGGCAAGAGCCTGATAGAACCATGTTCCGATTCCGTTGAAGCAATTGTGAATCTGGCTTCTGGAGCCTTCCCACATCTCCCAGGTCAGGGTAGCGCCGTTATCGATCATGAACAGGTAACCGGGATACTCTCTTTTCTTCAGCATAGAGTATATGAAATCGGTTTTACCTTCTCTTGTTGCCCACTGGGTCATTACAGGGATGCCCACAAGCCCGGTACAAAAATGTCCGTCATGTCTTTCCTCTGTAATCCTGAAAAGTGTAGCTTCAACGTCCTTGATTTGCTGCTCGGGAGTTGCCCCTACAAGCATCGGGTAGATAAGGTCAGTCTGAGAGCAACTTGCATAACTGTTGTCTGTATTGTTGAAGAAAGTCTTGTGTATCAGTTCGTTCTGAGCCTGATGCTTCTTCATGTACATCTGTACATCCTCATCCTTGCCCAAAACCTTTGCGATCTTAGCCATGACAGCATAAGAATCTGAAAGTACACAATTGCTTACGATATCGATTGAACGTGGGTCCTGCTGATCGATCACCTCATGAGGAACAGCCCAGTCACCAAGATACCAGCTTCTATAATCAGTCTCGCCCCAGTCCTTGAGGAGGCCGTCAACACTGTTTGCCTCGGCGTATTCTATCCACTTCTGCATGTTCGGATAAAATCTGTCGATAAGGCGTCTGTCTCCGTAGTTTATGTAAGTATGCCATGCGGCAGGAATGATGAATGTACACCAATATGGACCGCCACCAGCCGGGTATGGATTTGGAGCGGTATGAGGCATTCCTCCATCAGGTCGCTGACAGTCCGCCCATGTTCCAATCCAGTTCATATATAGAGGAGCGACGTTTCCAAGTGTCTGAAGGGTAGGGGTAGATGCATTTCCGTCTCCGCCATATCCGAAACGCTCCACCTGAGGGCAGTCAACCATATAACCGCCAAGAGTAAGTGCATGGCAGGTGTTATGGATCATATTGTATATTGCGTTGATGTCCTTATCGGAACACTCGAAAGTTGTCTTGGCCTTATAATCAGTACGGACCTTGCCGCCTGTAATCGATTCAAGTGGAAGCGGTTCAGCCAGTCCTATG
>JAEIGA010005243.1_pt1 | contig 19879 bp, 38 predicted proteins | sample 9270691 | NCBI WGS metagenome assembly JAEIGA01 (sample SAMN17057246, study PRJNA624740) | gut metagenome | biome: biome; isolation source: fecal sample | host: Bos grunniens | place: China: Xizang | collected 2019 | reverse complement strand
GGCTTGTTTGAGGGGATTATTGCCGCGCTGAGAAATATCGGGACATGGATATACGAAAACATTTGGGTTCCGTTCCGCGACGGATTCAAAGAGGCGTTTGGTATCCATTCTCCCAGCACAAAAATGCGGGAGTTTGGCGTCAACATCATAGAGGGCCTGGTAAATGGCATCAAGGATTACATATCCCGTGTGGTCAGTGTATGCAAGGATCTCTGGAACAAGATCAAGGAGGTGTTTGCCTCTGTTGGTAGCTGGTTTAAGGATAAATTCACAACAGCCGGCGCCAATATTGCAAGCGGATTTACTGGGGCACTGTCGAAGATAAAAACCGCATGTTCCACGATCTGGAGCACGATCAAGGGCGTATTCTCCGGCGTTGCTGACTGGTTCAAAAATACATTTTCCACCGCATGGACGGCTGTCAAAAATGTATTCTCCTCCGGAGGAAAGATTTTCGACGGCATCAAAGACGGTATCGCAAGCACATTCAAGACCATTGTAAACGGTCTGATCAGCGGCATAAACAAGATTATAAGCGTTCCCTTTAACGCGATCAACGGCATGCTGAACACAATTCGGGGCATATCTGTTTTGGGAGTATCCCCGTTCAAGGGGCTGTGGAAATATAATCCGCTGTCTATTCCTCAAATCCCCAAGCTGGCCCTTGGTGGTATCGTGAACAGACCCGGCAGAGGCGTTCCGGCAATCATCGGTGAAGCTGGCGCGGAGGCTGTGCTGCCTCTGGAAAACAACACCGAATGGATGGACATTCTAGCCGACAAGATCAACGGCGGAAATGTTACCATACCCATCTATCTGGATGGAAAGAAGCTTTATACCTATGTGGTAGATATCGGCAAGCGCAGGGCGTTTGCGCTGAACGGAGGTTGATCAAATGGCATATAGCGGTGATTTACTGCAAATCCATAACGGCACAGGCTCCACAATCGTATACGGCGGCAAAAGCTATGCCAACGGAGCGTTTGTTCCGCTGGGCAAGAAAACCGAGTATAAGGTGCAGTATTGCAAGCTGTGGAGCTCTGACACGGGCCGGAGCATGACGGGTGAAAACAAGGGTACGCTTATCGGCATATTCCCCAAAATCACCGTTGCGCTTGGCAGAATGTCCGAGGAGGATATGAGCGCCATTATCAACCTCACCAACCAATCCCGGGCGGATGTAAGGTATTACGATGTGGGGGCGAAAGCCCTCATATCGGATAGCTTTTATTTCGGTGATGTTTCGGCAGATCTGGAACGGAAAAGCAGCATGTGGCACAAAGCTACACAGTTTTCAATCATAGCAAACAGAAAGAGGTGATTTTGTGAGTTTCAAAACTGCTATACAGGAATATGGCAAAGAAATCACAGCCTCTTTTGTTTGTAATGGCGTAACCTATTCCGGAAACCGGATTGTAACAATGAACCCTCACTATGAGGGAAAAATGTTTTCCACAGTTATGCGGTGTATGGATATCCAGCTTGAGGGCGTGCAAGACCTTTACAGCGTCGGCGCGGCCAGAGCCGGTGTTGCCGTTGCTGGTGTTGCTGTGGTTGGGCTCCCGGAGGTTGTAATAAGCAGCAAGGCGGAAATAAGATCCCCCGTGTTTGGCGTAAAGGCCCCCGGGGATTATTCCTATAGCTATAAGGAGTTTGGCACATACATAGTCAATTCGCAGAAATATGACGATGATACGCAAACCTTAAACCTGGAATGCTATGACCTAATGCTGCAGAGCATGATCCCGTATGACCTTGTGCTGGATCGGGGCGATGCGCCCACACAGTACAATGGCGAACAGCCCACACAGGACGAGGACTACGGCGAAGCGCCCATAGCGCCATGGATAACGGTAATGGACTTACTGGACGCAATTTGCGTCCGGCTCAACTGGACACCCGGATACACAGACTTTACGAACAGCTGGGTTGAGATCGACCGTGATATATTCGACAGCTCCTATACATTCCGTGATGTTCTGGATCAAATTGCCCAGGTTGCCGCCGGCGTGATTGCATTTAAGGATGACAAGCTGTGCGTGTTGTATCCTACAAGCACCGGCGAAACCATAGACGCATCCAACCTCAGATCTTTAACCATTGGTGAGAAGTACGGCCCGGTAAATTCCGTTGTCCTTGCACGCACGCCGCAAGAGGATAATATTTACGCCTTTGACGAAGAAAGCGTAACCGAAAATGGGTTGACGGAGATAAAGATAGAAAACAACCAAATCATGGACAGCCACAGGGAGGATTTCATAGACGCGATCCTGGAGCGGGTCAACGGCCTGGAGTTCTGGATGTACGATCTCCAATCCTTTGGTATTGGCTATCTGGATTTGTGTGATCTATTCACGCTGCAAACCCTGGACGGTACAGAGCATTTGTCCCTCATGCTGAATGACGACATGCAGATAACTCAGAGCCTTGCCGAAAATAGCGTTCTGGAGGCTCCAGAGGCCACAGAAACCGATTATAAGGCGGCAAGCAAAACTGACAAGCTGCTGAATAAAACCATCCTCAAGGTTGACAAGCAAGCCGGAGAGATAACTGCCATTGTTTCAAGGACGGAGGCTCTGGAGGGCGTTGCGGGTGGCCTGGGAGAATCTATTTCCCGAATGTCCGAGGTAATGATGGATTCTGAAAAAGTCGCCATAAAGATATCTGAGGCTATCGAGGGCATAAATTCTGTCAAAACGGAAACCGGATACACATTCGACAAAGACGGTTTGCACATCCACAAGAGCGGAGAGGAAATGGAGAACAAGCTGGATAACACCGGCATGTATGTAAACCGTGGTGAGGATAATATCCTCACCGCGAACAACGAGGGCGTGGATGCAATAAATCTGCGCTCCAGGCAATTCCTTATTGTCGGTGACTATTCCAGATTTGAAAATTACGACGGCGGAACAGGCGGAAACAGAACCGCATGTTTCTATATTGGGGGGTGAGTAAATGGCAATGACAGGCGGAACAGCAAGACTTGTCGCACAGGGAACGCCCCCGAGGTGGCCCGGGCCTGTTAGCTTGTATGTGTATTACAAGGAAAGCTCACAGAGCATTGCAAACAATACCACAGTGCTCAGCCTGGGTATGTATGTAACCACTCCCTCCGGGTGGGATATCGGTAGCTGGGAGGACTGGAACGGATCATACATAGGCACAGCGACAAGCGGAGCAAATTGTAAGACCTTTAACGGCGATATACCCAATTTCCAAGGCACACGCTGGCTTGTTGAAAATCAGAATTTTACAGTAACGCACGAAAAGGACGGCTCCAAAACAGTAACAATCTACTGGCACTGGGGCGTTAATTCCGGTTGGAGCGGAGTTATGAACAACCCCTCCGGATCGTTCTCTGTAAAGCTGACGATGATCCCCAAAGCCTCTCCCATAAGAGCTACAGACGCGAACATAGAAAGCACATCCATTATCACCATTGACGCGGCCTCCGCCAACTTTACCTCTACGGTTGCATACAAGGCGGACGGGCAGAGCGACTGGACAACGATATGGACAAAGCAAAAGCATGTATCCTATGGCTGGACGGTTCCAAAATCTCTGTACAATCTGATCCCCAATGCAAAGAAAATCGGTATTTCCCTCCGCTGCCAGACATATAACGGCAGTTCCCTGGTTGGCACGGAATACGCGGATATCACCGCTCATGCAGACGAGGGCAAGTGTGCGCCCACAGCCACCGTAACGGGTGAGGATGTAAACAGCGCAAGCATAGCGCTAACAGGCAATTCGTGGAACATTATAAAGGGGATAAGCGACCTCCGGGTGCGCACAACAGCAACGGCAAAAAACGGGGCCACTATCTCCTCCATCCGTGCCAAGTGTGGAAGTGTGGAAAAGCTGGGCGTTGATGTTACATTTATCGGCGCCGAAAGCAATATTGTTAGCGTTACCGTGACGGATTCCCGTGGTTTTTCTGCGAATGTTGGCATTGCGCCGGGTTCTCTGATCAATTACATTATACCGACGATCACGCCCACGATATCCCGCGACACACCCACCGGAAACGCGGTTACCGTATCTGTAAAGGGTAATTTCTTCAACGGTTTATTCGGAACGGCTGGAGCAGTTGCCAATACTCTGCGGGTGAGGGTTCGGTATAAAACAGCCGGCTCCGCGAGTTACGGCAGTTGGGCCGACGCAACCATAACCAAGGGCACGAACACATACAGCGCTACACTCCGGCTAACGGGGCTGGACTATAAGACGGCGTATGAGTTTGGTATCATACTGGACGATGCCGTACTTTCCCGGTCTGTATCCGGAATACCACTGAGCAAAGGCGTTCCGGTATTCGATTGGGGAGAGAATGACTTTGCTTTTAATGTCCCTGTATCGATCAATGGTGGCACGCTGACCATTGGCGAAACAACAATAACAGAGGCACAGCTAAAAAGCATACTGGCACTGATAACATAAAGGATGATGAAAAATGAAATCATGGGTTGAGATAGTATCCACGGTAGGATTCCCGATAGCTTGTGCTATTGCTATGGCGGCATTCATTTTCTATATATACAAGCAGACCACGAAAGAAAATGCGCGGAATATGGAAATGGTGCAAGCCAGATGCAAAGAAAGAGAAGAGAAGCTATATAACGAATTGGCAGAGTGCCGAAAGGTAAACGGAAAAGCTATTGAAACCATAGCTCACTATGCCGACAAAATAGACATTATTCAAAAGGATATAAGTGATATCAAAACCGATATCACTATTATTAAATCCCAAAACTAGGAGGAAATTAAAATGAAAATCAACTGGATTGTACGAATCAAGAACAAGGCATTTTGGGTGGCAATCATCCCGGCTCTTCTGCTCCTGGCTCAACAGATCTGCGCCCTGGTCGGTGTGGATCTGGAGGTGGCTGGTCTGTCTGAACAGCTCATTGCGATTGTTGGCACGGTTTTTGCTGTGCTGGCGCTGATCGGAGTTGTCAACGATCCCACCGTTGCGTCCCTGTCTGACAGTGAACAGGCCATGACCTACAAGGAACCCAAAAAGTAAATAGCGCGAGAAAAAGGGGAGGCTTCGGCCTCCCCTCTTTTTTTATGCCCTTTTTGTTTTATTGGCAGTAGTAATGGCAGTAGTAGGAGAAAATTTCTCAAAATTCTAGAAAATAATTTGCAAAAGAAAAACCCCGAAAAGCCTTTAGAATCAAGGTTTTTCGGGATTTTAGTGGTGGAGATAACCGGGATCGAACCGGTGACCTCTTGAATGCCATACAATGACAAATCGTTGATTTGCAACGGTTTTTCGGCTTTTCGGCAGTAGTACAGCAGTAGTAGAAATTAAAGATTATCAGTAATTTTCTTCAATGAGCCGAGATCTGTGTGGGTATAATGGGCTGTCATTTCAAACTTAGAATGTCCGATTAGTTTCTGTTTATCGGTAGCAGGGGCGTCCACATTCTTCATAAGGGTAGCAAAGGTGTGCCGGCAAATGTGCGGTGTATTGATGTGAGAGCCGTCCTCGTTGAGTGGGTCAAATCCCAATTCCTGGAGCGCCGGGTAATAGATATCGCTTCTGAATTTCTTAGCTGACAGGTTGGTAAACAGATGTTTCCCCTTGGCAAAATCCTCAAAGAAAGGTTTGATCTTGGGGGATATGGTAATGATACGGTTTTTTCCGGCGTCGGTTTTTACTCCGGTTACAAAGTACCCCTCATCCGGATTATAGTTTTCCGTCATGGCCCCCAGCATTTCGCTGAGCCGCATTCCGGTATAACAGAGCACCAGGACATACTTAATATTTGGCACGCGGTCAACATTGGCCCACATGGTATCCAGCTGATCTTTAGAAAAGGCTATCTTTTCTGCTTGATCCTCTTTCTTGATATAGATATACTCTGCGTAATTTCTATCCACGATATCAAGCTGCATGGCGTATTTCCAAAGGGATGTACCCAGGGCTTTCATATTCTCTTTTGTTCTTTTACCGTGCGGGCATTCGTCGATACATTTCTGCATGTGCTCTGCGCGGATCTTGGCCACCTCCACATAGTAAAGAGGGGAGAAATACTTATAGGCGGATTTATAACAGTTTATCGTGGATTGCGTTACCTTTTCGGTATGCCCATCCAACCATTTTTTGTATAGATCCTTAAACTTAACATTCATATCCTGTTGGGGCAGATCCTGTCTCATGCTTGGGATATATGCCAGGGCTTCGTTCTTTGTAGCGAAGCCTCTTTTTCTTCTGGATCTGCGAACCAGCTTGCCGTCCTCATCATCCCAACCAATGGTACATTCTGCTACCCAGGTTCCGTTTTTATCTTTGAAAACCGTACCCTGGCCATTTCCTCTCCGTCTGGATGATTTCTCGCGGAGCTGCTTTGCTCCACAGAGGTTACAGAACACAGACCAATCCGGTATTTCTTTTTTACACTTTTTACAGAGCATAACCCAGCTCCTTTCTCTTGCGAATTTTCTTGCTGTTTTTTATGACACTCTCCAGCGGTGACCGCAGCTCTGGCAAACTGCGTAAGTTGCGGTTACTGTCTTTTTTCTTAGCATTAACGGAATTACGATCAAAAGGCCAAAAATAGTTAGGGCAAGTAGGAAATAGACAATAACTGTTAAACACCCTGTTTTTTTCGCTTCGGTTACTGTTTGATATTGTATGTTGGCTGCACTGCACCGGGGACATTTCCTCCCGGTACCGTTTCTCTGTTCGTTTATGGTTTGTACGCTCTGAGCGGTGATCGGCTTGCCGCAGCTACCGCAAAAACGGGCGTTCTCCCCTAATTTTTCTCCGCAGAAATCACAAAACATATTATTATTCCTTTCTCTTCAAATGTATTTAATTGTCCAGGTACTTATCAATAATTTTTGCCTTGCGGTCATTTTCTTTGCGCCAGTAGGCAACCTCCTCCTTTAGGGAGGCAATCTGCTCAGCGGCGGTGGGGTCGTAATCATAATAGCAAGTATGCTCCCCTACCGGGCCAAATACAACAATCTCAATTCTTCGTGATGTTCCCCGCATAATGTCCTGGTCAATGTTAAGCGCTCTGATCCGCTCAATAGTTTTTACAGATGTTTCGGCCTTTTCAGCCACATATGCGTTAGAGAGGTGAAAAATATCCATAACATCTCGCACATACTCACAAAAGTTTTTCATATCCATATCGCGGGTCGGCATACCTCCGCATAATTTGCGGAATCGAGGGCACGACAGGCACTTGAAATACGGTTTTGTGGATGGGTCTTGTCTTTGTTTCAATGTCTTAACCTCATTTCGGTAATATAAGGGGATTTCACCCTAATATGTGAGGGTGTTACCCTAATGCGTGGGGGTTTTAGGATCGTACATTTCCGTAAAATCCTGTTATTTTACGCTGTACTTTTTATTAGTGAAATGATAGGTTAATACCAGGTTGGAAACAACCTATCATCCCGGGTGTGGGGGTGAGCAGTTTGGCGACCAGCGCCCCCACATTCTTAAATAGTCCTAGATATTGGACATATAGGTGGGTATTCTTAATTCAAACAGATGTTTGAATATCTGGCAATACTTACCTGGCGTCAAATGTTGTCGGAATATTGCCACGGCGGGAAAATTCTGCTAAACTTTTATTATGACATTCGATCCGGTATCGCTATCAAAGGGGGACTATGAGTTATGAGTGAAAATGAACTGGAGCTAATTAAACTAATTCGTGAAAACGATGATCCCGGACTGGCCCTAATGACTGCTGCTCTTATTGTTTTGGGTCAGCTAAAGCAGAGCGGATCATCCGAAGCACAAGCTCCTGCTGATCTTCGGGCACTTTCTTAAATAGATCGAGTAATACCTTTTCTCCCTCACTGAGCTGTATCTCGGTGGGGGAGCTTTTTTGTTCGTCCCATCCCATTAAGTATTCTTGAGATACATTAAAAGCAACGGCCAGTTTTTCGATAACATCCAGTGGTATTTTGGAAGTTACGCCAGAAGCGTATCTTTGCAAGGATGATTTTTTGATTCCTGTTAATTTCTCCAGCTCCTGGTATGAAAGATCTGAGTTGTCAACCAACGCTTTTATTCTCTCGGAACGGATTGACATATAATCACCTCCTACCTATATAATAACCGTTTATCCCGGAAATGCAATAGGCAATCAAAAAATTTTTTAATTTTATCCCAAAAATGGGTTGACAAATTTCGACACGCATGCTACTATCTAATCATCCCAGTTGTGGGACGGCAGAATTAGGAGGTGACATACATGGTAGATGTTAACAAACTGCGCTCAATAATGGCTTTGAGGGGGTATAAGCAAAATACCTTAGTTAAGGAAATGAAAGCCCGCGGCTATAAGATCTCCGAAAACACACTGAGCGCCAAGATGACAGGCCGGGCGAAATTCGACACAGATGACGCTGATATTATTTGCGAAATCCTGGGCGTTGAAGATCAAGCGGAAAAAGCCGATATTTTTTTAGCCTAAGCATCCCAAAAGTGGGACAGAAGAAAGAGGAGGACAATATGAAAGTATTAGTTGCCTGTGAAGAATCCCAGGCTGTAACAAAAGAGTTTCGCAGACTTGGCCATGAGGCCTTTAGCTGTGACATCATCGAGTGCAGCGGCGGGCATCCCGAATGGCATATAAAGGAAGATGTTTTAAGAATATTAAATGGGGAATGCGGATTTACAACTCAAAATGGCGATGAATGGTTGTTCCCTTGCAAGTGGGATATGATCATTGCTTTTCCGCCTTGCACACACCTAGCTGTCAGCGGCGCAAGACACTTTGAAAAGAAAAGAGCTGACGGGAGACAGCGTGAGGGCATCGAGTTTTTCTGCCAATTCCTTAATGCGGACTGTGATCGGATCGCTATTGAAAACCCGGTCGGCATTATTAGCGGTGATTACATTCCGCAGCATTTCCCGGACTTGGCGGAAAGGTATGGGCTTCCCCGTAAGCCCACGCAGATCATCCAACCCTATGAATTTGGAGACCCCCACAAGAAAACAACTTGCCTGTGGCTCAAGGGGCTTTCCGCCTTGGAACCCACAAATATTGTGGATGTGTGCGACACCCGGCAGTATGTGATTAAGCGCGGAAAGAACATCGGGAAAGTTGCCACATTCTCCGATTGGATCAATAAGGGCGGAAAAGACAGGCAGACAACCCGATCCAAGACATTCCCCGGTGTTGCTAAGGCAATGGCTGAGCAATGGGGCAAGTAAACAGATAAGGAGGTAGACATGGCAAGAGAAATTATGACCGACGAGGCGGTAGAAGAAGAAATCCTCCGGCTGCAGAGCTCACCTCTGGTGAAGCTAGCAAGGCGTGAGGAGGCGATCAGAAACCGCAGACGGCAATATATGTACCAGCTCCGCATGTATGAGAAAAAGGGCATGGCTCTGGAGGCCCAGGGTATCACCATGGAGGAGCTGGAGGAGATGGGAGCGGTGCTCTATGGCGAAGAGTGACGAACTGGCAAGGATCGAGGCCCTGGATAAGGAAATGTTGGTTCCCACGGATATTTGCAGATACCTGGGGTGCTCAGCTTATACCATCAATGTGGTAACGAGAGACGGCAAAAATCCATTCCCGTTTCCAGTGATCCGGCTGGGAACAAGAGTAAAAATACCAAAGGCCCCATTCGTCAAGGCTATGCGTGGGGAGTAAAGAAAGGAATTGAAACAATGAAAAACGATTATCGGGAAGTTATCAAGGGCATGGCCCACCATGGAAAGATCATGCTGATTGGTTTAATAAGGGCCGTTTACGGGGCCTTTGTGGTTGGCGCCCTTTGCCTTGCGGTTTATGGGTTCTTCTTGATCCCCGCTGAGGGCGGATATGCAGCGGTATTGGATTTTTCAACCTCTGCATTCCTCTTGGTTGCGGCACTTGTGGCAATTTACACCGCCGGTGGCGGCAAGAGAAAAAAGGGAGGTTTTGAGAAGTGAGCATTTTGATTTTTAAGACTTTGCTTGCCGTGGCAGAGAGACTAGGCAAGATCAACGACGCAAACATGCACAGCGAAAACTTTATGATCATCAACGGCAAAACCGACGACGGCAGAAAGTTTTATGTATCTCTGAATGTTGAGGGGGAAAAGGAAGATGCTTAAGAGTTGGAATGAGATGCGGAGCCTGGATATATCCAAGTATGTAAAGCAGAGGGATAAAGCGGATTACTTGCCTTGGGCAAGCTGCCTAAAGCTCCTGTATGAAAACGGCGCTGAGAAAGTGACGATCCGTACCTTGACTGATGTAAACGGCTCCAGCCTGTTTATGAGCGAACAGACCTTTACCGACAAGAACGGTGGCACGAACCGCTGTTACGAAGTCCGCCTGGAAGTGATCATAGACGGCAATTCGTACACCTTTAATTACCCCGTTATGAACGGAATAAATGCTGTCCGGGACAACCTTATGAACCAGAACGCAGTCCATAAAGCACAAATGCGCGCTTTTGTCAAATGCGTGGCAATCAACACCGGCCTTGGCTTTGATCTGTGGTTGGATGATTCCGACATTGAAGCGGATACTGACGATCTGAGCAAGCACAGCCTGGCCTCTATCAAGGAGCGTATGCAGATAGCATACACAAGGGCCATCAAGAAAGGTATGAGCACAAAGGATATCGCCGGAAAACTGGGAATGACCGAGGATGAGGTTAAGGTGTATTTTACTTACTTTGCCCAGCTCCAACGATTTGAGGAAAGGCTGAACACCTTATGATAGCCAGCAACGATCGCTCTGGTTACATAGGCGCAAGTGATGTGCAGTTTGTAATTGGCAACTGGAAAACAAAGACCTGGGAAAAGTGGTGGTTGCAGAAACTAGGCATCAACGCAGATCGCTTTGATAACCGCTACACAACTGCCGGCACCAACTGGGAGCACAGGATCTTAGACAGCTTGAACATTCCAAATTTAGAGAAAGACAAGCAAATCATTGTCGAGGATCTGCTGCTGAGGGTGAACCTAGACGGTAATACACCAAGCCGGATCAAAGAGGTTAAAACCTATAGGGTGGATGGCGTATCTGGCGACATAAGCCGTTTTAAGGCCCACCAATGCCCACAGCGGTACTGGAAACAAGTACAAGTGCAGATGTTTGGCTCCGAGATCTTCGGCGCGGATATAGTCGCCTACGGCCTGGAGGAGGCTGACTATGACAATTTCCTCCGAGAGATAGACCCGAAAAGGCGGCAAGAGATCCCGGTGGAGTACGACAAAAAATGGCTAGAAACGGCATATCTCCCTAAACACCTTATTCTGGCTGATTGCCTAAAGAGAGGAGTGTTCCCCGATGTCTGACGGAATTAAGTTCACCGAGGCAAAGCTGGAGGGCGGCTGGCTCATGCTGAAACCCGTGAGGGAAGATATGGGCAAGGCTATGGCCTTTGTCCGCAACATAAAGCAGAAAATCTATGAAGCAATCCTAAAGGAACACCGGAAAAAGCGCAGCCTAGACGCAAACGCGAAAATGTGGGCGCTGATAAACGATATGTCAGAGGTGTTACACCTCCCGCCGGAGGAGATCTACCAGGGATATATCCCGGATGTTGGCGGCAATTACAGAATAGTCCCCGTAAAGCCAGAGGAGATCCCCGATTGGGACAAGGAATGGTGCCGGGGCCATATTGGGAGAATGGTGGATGATATGGGGCCTTGCCGGTCGGAGGATCTGAAAGGATACCACAACCTCAAGCTATACCGGGGATCAAGTGAGTATGACACCGCGCAATTCTCCCGCCTCCTGGAATTGGTGATCCAGGATTGCCGGCAGTTAGGCATAGAGACATTATCCGAGCGCGAAAAATCACTTTTACTTGAGGAATGGGAGAAAACGAAAGATGCGGAAAGACACCAAAGCTAGAGATTTTTCCCGGAAAGTCAAGGAGCAAATAGCTGAGCGGGATTCCATAGACGGTTGGCCCTGCTGTGTACGGTGTGGGGCGGCGGCTCCACCGAACAATAACGGCAGCGTGCCTCTGGCGTGGTCGAATGCTCACTTTATATCCCGGGCACAGCAAGGCAGAGGCATCCCGGAAAACGGCCTCACGCTCTGTCCAGCGTGCCACAGGAGATACGACCAAAGCACACACCGGGCGGAGGATCGGGAGTATTACCGGGAATACCTAAAGAGCAAGTATGAAAATTGGAACGAGGAGGATCTGATTTACCGAAAGGAGTGAAACAATGGCAGTTACACAGTGTGATCGCATTTTGCGACACCTCAAGGATTACGGATCTATCACATCATTAGAAGCGGTTACGGAATACGGCATTATGCGTCTGGCCTCTAGAATCAATGATTTAAGGGCAGAGGGCGTCGCCATCGTTTCGGAAACCAAGACAGGAAAGAACCGTTACGGCGAAACCACACACTTTGCCGTATACCGGCTGGCAGAATAGGGAGGATTAACCATGAAGAAAAACAGAAGATTGAACAGAGCTACAAACGCGATCGACCCGGCAACCACCACCAGCAAGGACTGGGGCTTTATCCCGGTATCCGGCAAGGGCGGAAAGACTACCAATTTTGAGATCCCGGCTGACATGTTCAAGCGTGAGCTTGCAGAGCTGGAGGGAGGTGCTGTCAATGCTTAACCATATTACTGTAATGGGCAGATTGACCCGCGATCCGGAGCTGAGGAGAACCGGCAGTGGCGTTGCCGTGGCAAGCTTTACCGTGGCTGTCGACCGTGATTTTGCCTCCAAGGATGGCGGCGAAAAGGAAACTGATTTTATCGATTGCGTGGCATGGCGTCAGACCGGAGAATTTGTCTCCAAGTATTTCTCCAAGGGCCGCATGGCCGTTGTCTCCGGCCGGTTACAGATCCGCAGCTATACAGACAAGGACGGTAACAAGCGGAGAGCTGCTGAGATCGTTGCCGACAATGTTTATTTTGGTGACAGCAAGAAAGAGGAAAGCGGCAATACCGGCTTTGTCCCGAATAGTTTTGCCACCCCGAGCGCCCCGGCACAGGATTTCGCCATGATCGAGGACGACGACGCACAACTGCCGTTCTAAGGAGGGGGACATGATGAAAAAGGAATCAAAGAAGAAAGAAAAGCCGACGCCGAAGCGGTGTGTATGCGGATCGGTGCCGATTATCTCTAAAACAAGATTGGGAAAAATGGTCACATGCCCCAACCCAGAGAAGTGTATCGGAAACCTAAGAACAAGGTGGCAAAAACATGAGGACACGGCGATAGCCGAATGGAACGCTCTGGTTGATTCCGTTACACATCAACGGTGAGTGACAAGAAGAATGAGAGGAGGTGGTTCCCGTGGCTGAACGCAGAATGTTTGCAAAAACCATTATTGACAGCGATGCCTTTTTAGAAATGCCTATGTCAGCCAGGCTGTTGTACTATGACCTTTCTATGAGGGCAGATGATGATGGTTTTAACAATTCTCCCCGTAAGGTCATGCGGGCTATTGGCGCAACAACGGATGATTTGAACATCTTGATTGCAAGGAAATTTATCATTCCGTTTGAGAACGGAGTGGTTGTGATTAAGCATTGGAGAATACATAACTATATCCGCAAGGACACATATAACGAGACCCCCTACAAAGAGCAGAAAGCGCAGCTTGAATATGACGAGAACAACGCCTATCGCTTGGTTGCCGATGCCGGTGAAAATCCCCTTTTAGACGCCCCGTCGACGAGCCGTGTACTACCCGTCGACGAACCGTCGACACAGGTTAGGTTAGGTAAGGTTAGTACAGGTAAGGATAGGGTAGGAGAGGATATAGAGGAGGCTGCGCCTCCCAAACCCTCCCGCCACAAATACGGCATGTACAAGAATGTCCTTTTCACGGATGAGGAATACCAAAAGCTGCAAGAGGAATTTCCGCACGACTATACAGAAAGAATTGAACGGCTTTCTGAATACATAGCCTCCACCGGAAAGAAGTACAAGAGCCATTTGGCAACAATCCGATCCTGGGCAAGGAAAGACACCGGAACCAAGCCGGCAAGTAAGCCCAAGAGCTCCAATCCGTTCCTTGATCTGGCAAAGGGAGGAACGCTATGAACATGCAAGAGGCCGGCCAACTGCTGGCGCTTATAAAGCTTGCCTATCCCATGGCGTACCGGGACATTGACGACGAGACAGCTCTGGCGACAGTGAATATGTGGCACATGAGCTTTCCGGATGTTCCCTATCCCATTATGTCACAGGCCTTTGATCATTTCCGCATGGTGAGCAAATACCCGCCCACGGTGGCAGAGATGGTGGAGGAGCTGCGGAGGATTCACCACCAGGCCATAGAGAACGCACTTACATGCAAGGCCCTGGGCGATAACGACAGGGCGCAGCGGTACTGGGCCGTTATGGATTGCACCGCACGGTACAAGAATGATGATTATCTGGGAGGGCTGAATATAAACACCCTCCCAAGATTGGGAGGTGGAGGCTATGTTGGGTTGCCCGGATCACCCGGAGATAACCTGGATTGAGAGGACAGGATACCCCTCCTGGTTACAGGAGGGGGACGAGCCAGAACAGGACGAGGATTCTATATATGAGGAACGACGGGAGCGTGAGTTATTTGGAGAATAACAGCATTGCAAAATTTACAATTCATTTACCACCAATCAGCAAGAAGAACAGCCAGCAGATCGTGAGACGCAAGAACGGGACGCCCTGTATTATCCCGTCAAAGAAGTACAAGGAGTATGAGGCGAAAACAGCGCCGTTTATGCCCAGGGTATCCACGATTGACAGAACGGTAAATGTAAAAGCAGTTTTCTATATGCAGACCCACCGGATCGTGGATCTGGTGAACCTACAAGAGGCGCTGCTGGATGTTCTGGTAAAGCACCGGGTTTTGGACGACGACAACAGCAGAATTGTCGTATCAATGGACGGTTCCAGAGTGGATTACGACAAAGAAAACCCCAGGACGGAGGTTGAGATAACATGCGCGTAAAAAATCAGAAAAATTGCCGTGATTGCGTGTACAGTTTCAAGCTGAACGCTGGGTTTCTTGTGTGTGAATATCTACTTAGGACAGACAAAATGCGGCCCTGTCCACCTGGAAAGGACTGCACGGTAAAAATCAAGAGAAAGGATGGCAAAGATGTTTATAGAGCATGACGATCCCATTAAGGAACAACCCTTTTATTTTCCTCTGTACCGTTCGTGGAAACGGTTTAGGAGGGGCGGATTTCTTGCTGCTGAGTTTGACGATTTCCACGCCTTTTACGATTGGGCTATTGAAAATGGGTATGAGTATGGGGACATAATTTACAGACCGTGTGGCGGCCACAAGATAGGCCCAAGAAACGGAATGATTAGCAAGGCAAAAGCCAATGCCGATGCCGGCAGAGAGATTTCCAATATCAAGGCCGGTTCTAAAAACAGCCCGTGTATCGGTTGCGCTTGTAATAAAGACGGATCGTGCAGCAGTTTCTCCAGTTGTGTACGATATGCGACATGGCTCAATAAATGCTGGGAGGACTTTAGAAAGGCCGCGGGGATCAAGGAGGAAACATGAAAATTATCGTCATAAGCTGTTTGATCGCTGCCGTGGTAGTCATGGCGACTATGAGAATGTCAAGCCTCTGTTCCAGAGCGGAAGAAAGGGAGAAAGAAGATGGCTGAATTAAAACCGTGTCCGTTTTGCGGTGGCGGAGCAGCATTTATCGGAGATACGCAAACCATTAAGTGCAAATGCTGTGGCGGTGCTTTTATCGTAACAAATCCGCTTATAAGCAGATTAGAGGTAAAAGAAGCATGGAATAGGAGGGCAGAAGATGGCAAATGAAAAACGGCGATTGATTGATGCCATTGGGTACTGCAAAGAGTTGTATGAGGAAAGGGACTATCCCGGTAGGACAGAAGAATTTATCAGCGCAATGGAAGTTGCAATCGCAGACCTTTGTGATGCCCCCACCGTGGATGCCGTGGAAGTGGCTGAAATGAGAGAGTTTGCCGAAGATGTTGCGCATCAGTTTGGCTACTACTGCCAGAACGGTGGGCGGCTTCACATCACCCATGGCGGTCTGTCCACATTGGAGTGGGCATTTGACATACTTGGATGGGAGAATCCTCATCCTGTCCCAGAGTTCGAGTGCGAGGTTGAAGGATGCCACGAACACGCAACCTGCGGAACACCAACTGCTGACGGTTACAAGAGAATGTGCGGTAGGCATTACCACAAACACAGCACAAGGATGGATGGTGATGGGAATGACTAGGGAACAAGCTATCAAGATCATTGAACGAGTAGACATTTGTGCAAATGCCGCTGAAACTGCAAGAGATATGGCGATTGCCGCATTGAAAGAGCCAGTTTTGGTGCGGTGTAAGGATTGCAAGCATTGGACGAAAGACGGAAACGGATATTCTGACGATGAAAGCTATTGTGGCAATCCGAATGGGTTGGATAATTACGCACACCCGGACGATTTCTGTTCCTACGGAGAAAGGAGAGAGGGAGAATGAGAATGAGAGAGATTAAATTCCGGGCCAAACGGCCAGACAACGGCGAATGGGTAGAGTCAATGTCCGTGGCAAAGATTGAGATGCTCGATGGCACAACCCTTTATTACATAGGGGCCGGGCAGCCGGCGGACATCTGTCTTGATAAAGACGGAAATCTTGTTGCCGTGGAAACGATGGGCGAGTGTCTGTTCTATGCTATTGATCCAGAAACCGTGGGGCAGTTTACCGGGCTGACTGACAAGAACGGCAAAAAGATTTTTGAGGGAGATATTGTCAACATCCTTGGAAATCAAGATGTGGAGGATTGGAAAAATGTAAACTATAATGCACTAATCGCATTTCTGGACGGTGGCTTTTGTGCTATCGATGGGACGATTGAGGAGCATGGGTTCCGGCGGTATGCTCTTGAAAGAATGGATTTTGATTTAGAGGTTATCGGAAATATCCATGATAACCCGGAGTTGTTGGAGGAAAAATGCTAGATCGTTTTATAAAAGCTCAAAGCAAATATTATAAAACCGCACTATCTGAAATCAGAAACGGGAAAAAGGAAAGCCATTGGATGTGGTTTGTTTTTCCTCAGATTAAGGGCCTGGGATATAGTGAGTTATCCAGATACTTTGCTATCAAAAGCCGTGGGGAGGCCGAGGCGTACTTGGCCCACCCGGTGTTAGGAAAGCGGTTAGGGGAAATATCGGAGGCGTTACTGGATTTGAAAACGAATGATCCGGTAGAGGTTTTCGGCAACATAGATGCTCTGAAACTGCAATCCAGCATGACCTTGTTTTGGTGGATATCCGGGAGTGAGGTTTTCGGCGATGTGCTGTTAAAGTATTTCGGTGGATGTTTGGATTTTTGCACAATGCAGATATTGAGAAATATGGAGTGAGGTGCAAGGGGGGGAATACATGACAGAAAAAGAACTAGAGGGCTATGCTTTCATAAAGGCAGACATAGAAAGAACCAAAGAGGATATTGCGGCCCTGGAGGTTGAGATAGAGGAAATGGAGCGCGATATTGGAGTGGGATCTGTGAATATGGACGGCATGCCACACGGTACAACGCCGGGTGATCCGGTGGCTAGGATGGCAATAGCCATAGCCGCGCTACACGAAGCGCTGAAAAAACTAAGAGCGGATCTGACAGAGCGCCTTGCGGAGCTCAAAAGGAAAGAGCGGGAGATCCGAGAGTATATCAACGGTGTGGAGGACGAGGAAATAAAGCTGATCCTTAGATGGCGGTTTATTGACTTGCTGTGCTGGTATGAAATTGCTGTGAACCTGGAGCGGATTACCGGAAAAAATGTCGATAGATCCACCCCAGGAAAGAAAATGCGAAAATTTCTGACAGAAAATACGGGATTGTGTTCAAATTCCCACATTTCCCACAGTGAGGTGTTATAATGGTATTGTGGCAGAGCCACAAAGGGCACAAGACGCCCGGAAACAAACGGTTATTGGCCGGAAACGGCTTATAATACAATGGGCAATGCCACAAGCCCATCTACCTCCTCTCTCTTTAGGGTGGTGTGCATCGCACAAGGGGTAACGGTCATTTGATAAATTTGGTGGGCAGCGACTGTTAGAAAGGGAGAAAGGTATGCAGATAGAGATAGTGAATGTGGCTGACATACGCGAGTATGGCATGAACGCAAAAAGACACCCGCAAAGCCAGATAGAGCAGATCAAGCAAAGTATCCAGGATTTTGAGTTTAACGACCCGATAGCCATTGACGAAAACAATGTGATCATAGAGGGCCACGGACGATTTAAGGCAGTACAGCAGCTAGGCTGGACAGAGGTTCCCTGTATCCGGTTATCACACATGACCGAGCAGCAGAAGAAAGCCTATATCCTGGCACATAACAAGCTGACTATGAACACGGACTTTGACCCGGACATGTTGGCAATGGAGATCGAGAGTATTCTGGACTTTGACATGGAGGATTACGGCTTTGACATTCCGGATCTGGAAGAGCCGGAGAAAGAGCCGAATTACAAAGAACAGACCCAAGAAATGAAAGAAAACATCCTAAACCTGGGATATGCACAATTCCCGGGCGTGGGAGCTTATGATATACCAGAGATTGAGCCTGTTTACCGGATGCCTAAAGTATCCGAGTGGATAGGCTTTAACTATGTCCTCAGTGATAAGAACCCGGAGGGCAAGGGCGTACATTTCTTTGTGGACGATTATCAGTTTTCCCGCTGTTGGCACAATCCCGACGCGTACATAGAGAAATTAAAGCAATATGTGTGTGTGCTTTCTCCAGACTTTAGTCCATACGGTGATATGCCCCACGCGACCCAAATTTTTAATCACTATAGAAAACATTGGTGTGCAGCATATTGGCAAATGCAAGGAATAACCGTCATACCCACAATAAGATGCAGCACAGACCCAAGAAGCCTAGAGTGGTATCTTGATGGAGAGCCTAGGCATGGTGTTGTTGCGTACAGCTCAATGTGGGTAAGGAAAGATAAGCCAGATATTTATGAGTGTGCTAAGCAAGAGTGGGAAACGATGGTGGAAACGCTACACCCGAACAAAGTTATTGTTTACGGATCTGTGTTTGATTTCATGGACGGAGCTAATGTGGAGCAGATCCCCAAGTTTGCGGACAAGTGGAGAAACGATGGAGAATAGCTATTCTGTGTATGAGCATATCTGCCCGAACGGGAAAAGATATATAGGAATAACATGCCAGAAGCCAGAAAGACGATGGGGCAAAAACGGCATTGGCTACCAGGCACACAATCAGCATTTCTATAATGCAATTCTTAAATATGGTTGGGAAAACATTGCTCACAACATTATAGAAAGCGGACTTTCCAAAGAGGATGCTTGCAAGATGGAGCGGTTTTTCGTTGCATTATACAACACTTGTAACCGTGAGTTTGGATATAACAAATCTGCGGGCGGGGAGGCTCCTGGAACAGGAGTACATAGAACCTTGAGTGAGGAGACCCGGCGCAAGATCAGAGAGGCACAAAAAGGAAAAAAGATAGCGCCAGAAGCAATAAGAAAGCGGGTTGAGGCCCGGAAAGGGTACAAGCATTCCGAGGAGACCAAAGAAAAAATGTCTGAGGCAGCAAAGGTTCCAATTTTGCAGATTGATCCGAATGGAAACCTTATTGGCAGGTTTGACAGCATACTAACAGCTGCGACCAAAACCAATGTGGCAAAGCAAAATATCTGCAAGTGCTGCAAAGGTATTAGGAAAACCGCCGGAGGATATATGTGGAGATATTACGAAGAAAAGAGGTTTGAGGGATGACTTTAGATACATTTAGATGGTTATTCAAAGACCGGGTTGGTGTGGAGCTGAAAGGCTTTGCTATATTCAAGCAGAGAGGAAAATGGGTTCTCGTTGCAAACGGAGAGAACACAGCTTATAAGAAATTGGAGCAACTTTTGGAAGTGCTGGTAAACGGAAAGCCCATAAGCCAGCACATTG
>JAEIGA010005242.1_pt1 | contig 19881 bp, 14 predicted proteins | sample 9270691 | NCBI WGS metagenome assembly JAEIGA01 (sample SAMN17057246, study PRJNA624740) | gut metagenome | biome: biome; isolation source: fecal sample | host: Bos grunniens | place: China: Xizang | collected 2019 | reverse complement strand
GATTGAAGCATAGTACTCAGCGAGTACGCAAGCGTTGGTATTAGAGTCGTCACCACCGATGATAACGAGAGCGTTGATCTCGAGCTTCTTGAGGATCTCAAGACCCTTGTCAAACTGCTCCTTAGTTTCAAGCTTGGTACGACCTGAACCAATCATATCGAAACCACCAGTGTTACGGTATTCGTCAACAACCTCAGCGGTGAGTTCGCGGTAGTTGTGCTTAACCAAACCGTCGGGACCCATAAGGAAACCATAAAGACGGCTAGCGGGGTTGAGCATCTTAAGACCATCGAAGAGACCAGAGATCACGTTGTGACCACCAGGAGCCTGACCACCTGAGAGGATTACACCTACGTTCAGGGGCTTGCTCTCCATCTTCTCAGCGGGAACAAACTTCAACATGGGCATACCATAGGTGTTGGGGAACAACTCCTTGATAGCTTCCTGGTCAGCAGCAGACTGTGTGAGAGCACCCTCTTCAATAGTTACTGCACTTCTCAATACTTGGGGCAACTTCGGTTGGTACGAAGCTCTTGCCAATTGCAATGCGCTTTTTTTCATGTTGTATAACTTATATTAAAGTAAACTAAATGTCTTTTTTCAATTAACCCATACTTCCCTATATACTTATATTATATAGTAAGATGACGCAAATTTTGCATTTTTTTGTGAGATTATCAAATTTATCGCTTTTTTTCTCCAATATTTGGCCGTTTTATTTTTATTCATTACTTTTACACAGTGCAAACAAGGTAACGTTGTAACACAGAGGTTACACTTGTCATTGCTGCTTATTTATCCAAACAATGTATAACGCATAACTCAACATCTTATGGCAAACAAAAGAGAGCTGAAGAAAAGCATCAACTACGTAGTAGGAGATTTATTTCAAGAGTGCATCATTCTCAAAATGTTCAAGAAGGCAGACAACGCCAAAGTAGACGAGGTTTTGACCGACATCCTTGACCTACAGAACGAATTTCTCGCTCGTGCCAACCACCCACAGCCTGGTAACGTCAAAGGCTATTTCCGCAAATTATACAGCGATTTCGGCGATGGTGTAGAAGCCATTATCAAGAAGATGCAGGCAATGTAAAGAAAAGTAGGAGAGGATCGTCCTCTCCTACTTTTCTTTTATAATTATGCCATAACAGAAGTATCTTGACATACCTCACTTTACTATTGAAACATTCACTAAAAGCCCTTCATCATCGCCAACACACCCAAGGCCTCCTCTACCGTCTTGATGCCCTTGATGAGTAGTCTACGTTTACCTGAGAGTTCGCGAAAACGACATTCGTAGGGCGACATGGCAGTATAGCTCATCACATGTCCGAAGGCTGTACTTTCATAGTAAGGACTTTCTAGGTTGCTCACGAAGTAGAGCGCCATCTGACCACCCTTGAGCAAGATCTTCTCTATGCCAAGTTGCTTACCCAAACGGCGCAGAGGGACCACACGCAGAAGTTCTTCACCTGTAGGGGGCACAGGACCAAAACGGTCGATGAGGCGAGTGCAGAACTTCTTCAGTTCTTCATCGCTCTCCAGACTGTCGAGTTCGCGATATACGAGCATGCGCTCACTGCTGGTGGGGATATACTCATCGGGGAAGAGCAGTTCGAGATCGCTCTCCACAGCACACTCCTCTACAAATCCTTCACCGCTAATCTTGCCATCATCGCCTGCGTCGCCCATGATGAGGTCGGCAAACTCATTGGTTTTAAGTTCATGCACCGCCTCACCCAAAATCTTCTGATAGGTCTCGTAGCCGAGGTCAGCGATGAAGCCGCTCTGCTCGGCACCAAGCAGATTGCCCGCGCCACGAATATCGAGGTCTTGCATGGCAATATGTATGCCACTGCCCAGATCTGTGAAGTTCTCGATGGCTTGTAGCCTGCGGCGTGCCTCGGGGGTAAGCCCTGAGAGAGGCGGTGCAAGCAGGTAGCAGAAGGCCTTCTTGTTGCCACGTCCTACGCGGCCACGCATCTGGTGCAGATCACTGAGTCCAAAGTTGTGCGCAGCGTTAATAATAATGGTATTGGCATTGGGGATGTCGATGCCGTTCTCTACGATAGAGGTGGCAATAAGCACATCATAGTCGTGGTTGACAAAGCTCATGATAACCTTCTCCAACTCTTCGGGCGGCATCTGTCCGTGTCCGATACAGACACGAGCGTCGGGCACACAACGCGTAATTAGGGCTGCCAGTTCGGACAGATTCTGTATGCGGTTGTTGATAAAGAAAAGCTGTCCGTTACGACTCAATTCGAAATTGACAGCCTCGCGTATAATCTCTTCGTTGAAGGTATGCACCTCGGTTTGTATGGGGTAGCGATTGGGGGGTGGCGTCTGTATCACACTCAAGTCGCGCGCTCCCATGAGCGAGAACTGTAGTGTGCGCGGTATAGGAGTGGCAGTGAGGGTAAGAGTATCAATGCTCACTTTCATCTGGCGTAACTTTTCCTTTACCGATACGCCAAACTTCTGCTCTTCATCGATGATAAGCAAGCCCAGATCCTTGAAGTGTACTCCCTTGCCGATGAGTTTGTGCGTGCCCACCACAATATTCACTTCGCCACTCTTGAGACCTTCGAGCACCTTTTTCGTGTCGGCGGCCGATCGGGCACGGCTTAGGTATTCCACCTTGCAGGGTAGATTCTTGAGGCGTTCAGAGAAGGTGCGCCAGTGCTGATAGGCCAGCACGGTAGTAGGCACGAGCACTGCCACCTGCTTATTGTCGCACGCCGCCTTGAAAGCGGCACGCACTGCCACCTCTGTCTTGCCGAAGCCTACATCACCACATACAAGGCGATCCATCGGACGCTCGCGCTCCATATCACCCTTCACATCAATGGTTGCCTTCAACTGGTCGGGCGTATCTTCATAGAGGAAGCTTGCCTCTAACTCATGCTGCAAGAAACTATCGGGGCTAAAGGCAAAGCCCTTCTCTTGCGCACGCTGTGAGTAGAGTTTGATAAGGTCGCGCGCGATATCCTTAATCTTGGTCTTGGTACGCTCTTTGAGCTTCTCCCAAGCGCCTGTACCAAGTTTATTGATGCGTGGAGCCTCGCCCTCCTTGCTCTTATATTTCGAAATCTTGTGCAGGGAGTGGATAGAGACGAATACTACATCGTCATTACTATAGACGAGTTTGATGACCTCCTGCGTGCTGTTGCCATTGGGCATGCGTACCAGTCCGGCAAAGCGTCCCACACCATGGTCGATATGTACCACATAGTCACCGGGCTCAAACTGCGACAACTCCTTGAGCGAAATGGCCATCTTGCCACTGCGTGCCTTGTCGCTACGCAGGTTATATTTATGGAAGCGGTCGAATATCTGATGGTCGGTAAAGCATGCTACACGCATCGTCGCATCGGTAAAGCCACCGTGGATGGTCTTATCTACTGCCACGAAGGGAATATCATTGCCGCGTTCCTCGAAGATGGTCTTCAGACGCTCGGCCTGCTTGGCGCTATCGGTGAGAATGTATAGTTGGTATCCACATTCGATAAGGCCAGTGAGCGAGTGCTCCACCAACTCGAAATTCTTATGGAATAGAGGTTGTGGTGAGGTGTCAAAGCCTATTGTTGCCTGCACTGTAGTGGACGCCTTGGTGCCAAACTCAATGCGGCGGAAAGATTGAGTCTTGCGGACAAAATCGGAAGAGGATAATAGGGAGGCCTCCCCCCCGCCCCTCCCAAGGAGGGGTGATTCAGACATCGCGGATCCAAGTCCCCCTCCTTGGGAGGGGTTAGGGGAGGCTTCCAGTTGCTCTATCCGCTCATGCGCCCAAAAATAATCTTGGAACGCGAGTGCCGAGCCATCGGGCAAGAAGTCAAAGAATGACACCTGCCCCTGTTCACCTGCCCCATCAAAGTTGGGTACGATGCTGATGTGCTCCACCTTATCGCGCGAGAGCTGTGTCTCAATCTCGAAGGTGCGTATACTATCAATCTCATCACCGAAGAGGTCGATGCGGAATGGGTATTCCGAGGCATAGGAGAACACATCGATGATGCTACCACGCACGGCAAACTGCCCCGGCTCATAGACATAGTCCACCCGCTCGAACCCCTCGCCTATCAGCGTCGCCTCTATCTTGGGAATCTCCATCGTATCGCCCACCGACAGTGCCACCGAGCGGTCATTCAACGTGTCGCGCGACACTACTAGTTCGGCAAGGGCGTCGGGGTAGGTAACGACATAAAGCCTTCCCCCTAAAGCCTGCTCTGCAGGACTCCTTTGGGAAACTAAAGTTTCCGCCGTCGCAACCGACGCTTTCACATCGCGTCGGCCCAGGGAGGAGTGACTTTGGGTTCGCAATGCCTGTTTCCCCCTCTCCTTGGGAGAGGGTTGGGGTGAGGCCACCAGTCTTGTGAGTACCTCCGTGCGCAACACCTCATTGGCCGAATCCTTTTGTCCATACTTGATGGCACGCTTGTAGGATGAAGGCAAAAAGAGCACTTGTGCTTCGCCCAACATCTGCGTCAGATCATGGTAGAAATAGCCCGCCTCTTCGAGGTCATTAAGCACGAAGAGTGCTGCGGGAACCTGCCACGGCTTCTCCGCACTTGCCAACGCAGCAAACAGCATGGGAGCAGCCGAAGCCGATAGTCCTTTGAAGTGCATTGTGCGTACACTATCATCACTCCACACCTTTTGTACTGCCGCCACACCCGAGTGGCCTGCAAAGCGCTTCACCAAGTCGATTATTTCCATATGCCTAATTCTTTTCTTATCTCCTCTAGGAGTGACCAATTAAGAGTTTCTCTTTTCTTTGCGTAAACAATATTTTTTCACCGCGGAGACTCTCTTCGCGGTGAAAAAAGTTTTTCTCTGCGGAGAGAAATAACTTTCACTTCATTGTTTGGCAAAGATACAAATAAGCGAGCGAGAAATATAAAGTTCACTTTAATATTTTTCATAGCAAGCGAAAGTATCTTCATGATTAATCATAAAGATACAAATAAGCGAGCGAGAAATATAAAGTTTACTTTAATATTTTTCATAGCAAGAGAAAGTATCTTCATGGTTTACCATAAAGACACAAATAAGCAAGCGAAATATCGCAAAGCTATCTTAATGAGCAAAAGTTTCTTGGATGTCTATCTCAAAGATTGTAATAAACGAAGAGGTCAACTAAAATATAACTTCATCGCAACACAATGCGAAGTGTAGACTTATCAAAATAGAGGTCTTCACTATCAAGAAAATCGGAGATGGCACCACTTGCTGCAAGTTCAGACAATGAACCAGTATGAAGGCCTGATGGTTGAAGCAGCCAAATATAATCGGATGTCTGAAAAGCAATCTCCAAATCATGTGTCGAAAGCAGAATTAGTTTATTCTGATCATGAGCCAAACGACGCAACAATTGCATCATCGCAATCTTACTAGGATAGTCAAGAAAAGCCGTAGGCTCATCAAGAAAAATTACGGGGGTCTGCTGAGCCAGCGCTTTGGCAATCATCGTTTTCTGTCGCTCACCATCGCTCACTTGATGTATCTTACGGTGGCGTAAAACATCAAGCCCCACAAGCGACAGAGCCTCATCAATCACCTTGCGATCGTCCGCGGTGAGCGTACCCCAAAAATTGGTATAGGGAGCACGTCCCAAGCCAACTACTTCTTCGATGGTAAGGTCGGCAGGCAAGTCCTTCTCTGTAAGCACCACTCCAATGCGTTCAGAGAGTTCACGCGGCGTATAAGAGGAGACAAACTGCCCATCTACACACACACCTCCACGCAAAGGGGCATGAAAAGCAGCCATGGTGCGCATCAACGTAGACTTGCCTGCACCATTGGCACCTATCAGACAAGTGAGTGTGCCGCGTGGCAGAGAGGCATTAAGTCCCCCTGCCACGACATGCAGACACTTATCGTCGCTATAGCCAATGTAGAGATCGCGTAGCTCAAGCATGAGATTCTGAATTTCCAGAGAGTATAAAAGTGTTGACACCTACAGAGACATGCCATCCTCTATCACTTTGTCCAGCGACGAAGGATCTTCATTATCTGCTTTTGGGTAGCCTCAGGCATGGTACCAATACGTGCCTTATGTGAGCCACGAGGCTCCACAAACACATGCATACGCTTCTTGCCTTTAAGCCATGTCACTCCTGTTGCGGTCCAAGGATCGTACTCACCATAGATAAACATCATAGGAATGTCACTCTCGTTAAGGAAGCGGTTGACCTGTTCGTACAAATTGGCATCAAACTCAATATAGCTGAGAGCATCGGGAATCATTACACGACGCATATAACCCTCGGTATAAGGTACAGAGAGATACTCTTCGAAAGGTTCAGTCTCGTAACCATAGTAACCAAGTTCGCGCATAGCCTGCACATTAAACGAAGTATAAGGAGTCTGCTGAGAGAAGTAGCTGGGCTCACACTTGTCTATCAAATGCTTGTAATATGTACTATCTGAAGCCGTTAAGGCAGGAATCAGCTCCACATCATCGCCCCACTGCCAGAAAGCAAAAGAGTATTCGAGTACGGCAAGGTCATAAATTTCGCTGATAGGCACACGGAAAGTATAGCCTTTGCGAGCGCAATAGTCGGCGAACATAGGTTCAACAGTTGTACGGCGCTTCAGAGCCTCCAGCTGAAATGCTTGGATCCGTTCACGCTCCTCGGGTGTGCCTGCTTGATTGATGAAGGGTTCATGACGACCATCTTCAAGCGACTTATTGAGTGGAGCGACATATGACACAGAGCCATCTACATCGTTGGGATAGAAGGAGCGGTAAAACATGGTAGTCTGTCCGCCTTTACTGATACCAGTGGTAAACCACTTTCCTGGATACACCTCGCGCAAAAGGTTGCGTATATGGTGATAGTCACCGGCAGAGTTCTTCACCGTAAGGTGACTCCAATCGCAAGGCTGAGGAGTAGACTCTAAGAAGTAGCGATGCTCTACAAACACGAGGTTAGCCTCAAGCAATGTAGATAACTCCTCCTGATAGTTAGGATTCATAGCATAGGCTGCGCCATAACCTTCAGTTACCATCACTGTTGGACGGTCGAAGCCACGATGCTTGACAATGACACGTTGGCCAAAGGTTCCCTCGGAGGCATCGTCCCAATCGAGCTGTTGATTAACGAAGAATACCAACTTCTCCAATCCGTCAGTTGACTGCAACTCCTTCATTTTACTTACTTCAGTAAGTATTCCCAACTTATCAATCAAATCAGTAGCATTTGCCATGTTTGTTGCAAAAAGGGCCAGCATCATAGCCATGCAACGAATGTAAAGTCTCTTCATACGATTTTATTTTAATTTAAATTTAGTCTCTAAATACAAAGTCTACCTTGCCACGTATTACGCTCGGCCATTCGTCGACGTAAGCGGTCAACAAACTGATAGTTCTTCAGTCCCCAATCGGGAGCAATCAACAACGAGCGCGGTGACTGTGAGATAAATCGTTCGATAACTACCGACTGCGGAATGCGCTCGATATAGTCAATCGCGAGTTCGATATATTCATCAACCTCGTAGAGATGAAACCATTCAGGGTGTTCATCGTATTCACGAGCCATGCGTGTGCCGCGTATCAGTTGCAATTGATGCAACTTGAGCATATCAAGTGGCAATGAAGCAAGTAGCGATGCTTGATGCAACAACTCATCAGGTTCCTCACCCGGAAGACCGAGTATGACATGACCGCCCACAAGAATTCCTCGCTCATGAGTGCGTCTAATAGCATCGGCAGTAGCAGCAAAATCATGTCCTCGATTGATACGAAGTAACGTATCATCATTGGTACTCTCAATACCATACTCTACCATCAAGAATGTGCGATGAGAGAGTTCTTCCAAATAATCGAGCAAAGAATCAGGCATACAATCAGGACGTGTACCGATAACAAGCCCCACTACCCCATCTACCGAAAGCGCCTCTTCATACATGGCCTTTAACTGGTCCAGTTCGCCATACGTATTTGTGTATGCTTGGAAATAGGCAAGATAACGCATCGAAGGATATTTATGCGAGAAGAACCGCATACCATCCTCCAATTGCTGCGTCACACCAAATTCAGGACTGCAATAATCGGGATTAAAGGTCTGATTGTTGCAATAACTACAACCGCCCACTCCTTTAGAACCATCCCTATTGGGACAGGTAAACCCTGCATGGACAGAAATCTTCTGCACCTTGCACTCAAAATACTGGGCCAAGAAGGTGGAAAATTCGTAATATGGGCGGTGTAGCACTTGCATGCTGCGAAGTTACGAATAAACGAGCAAATAAACAACTAATTTATTCTTGTCCCACGAATGCGGCCTGATTGGGGTTAGCCCCCTGCACATCGAATCGATGAATCAGGTGACCATCACGCCCGACGCGATGTATCATGCCTGACGACACATATTTGTTTCCTGCCAATCCAATATAAAGTTCACCATTGGTGGGATTGACCTCCATCATATACACGCTATTGGATGTGAGGTCGTCACTGTCGCCCTGCAAGAACGACTCCTTATGTATAGTGGCCGTTGCCACATCATAAGTGAAGAAGGCGTTTGTTGTCTCATAGGTCGCCCAATCGGTAGTCGAGTGACAGAGATACAGCACACCGTCATATGCCACGGCTCTGGTTGCATAACCAATCGTACGCGCCTCACTGGACTCAACATCGACATGTTGTACAGGATAGTCGCAGTTCCAATACTCATCATATTGTCCATTGGCCAGCAGATACACGCTATCGCCCGAAACGACAAACTGCTGGGGATTCCATTCCACGGTAATGGTTTTCACAGGCTGGAATGTGGCCACATCAATCACCGACACCGTATTGTCGTATCCCCAGCCCGAATTGGCCACGAGAAGTTGGTCATTATACACCACTATCCCTTCGGGATTTTTGCCCACCGAAGCATACGCCACCACACTGAGGTCAGCGCCCTTCATCTTGGCCACCTTTCCGCTATAAAGCGTTACGTAGATATAGTCACCCTGCGCAGCGAGATAGCGAGGCTGACCCTCATCGGCAGAGAAGCTGTAGCGTGCCAGCTCCTTACCGTCAAGACCAAGTTTGGCCAAATAAGAAGAACCATAAACAGAGACGTAGAGATACCCCTCATGATAGAGGATGTCTTGACCTGTATCGCCAAGATACTGACCGTTCTGTTTCAGATAATACTCACCCGTACATCGCATACTGTCGGACTTATAGGCCGAGATGTCGGCATTGTTAGCCCCATACAATCCTTCGCACAGGACAAACACATCAGGTTTGCTCACCACGAGCTCCTCATCGCCACCTATGACGGGCTCACAACTTGCAAGCACAAAGCCTGCCAAACAAGCGCACATAGCGCTACGAAACACTTTCTTCATTTGATTTTAAGTAAGAAAGTAAAACAAATTTGTCCCTACGCATACTTTCCTCGAATACACGCGGTTTAACTGGTTTTGCAGGTCTTCTGACTTACCCTACACATCGGCCTTCCCAACCCATCAGTCAGTGGCAACAGATTCGATGTGCAATTCATAGGCACACAGCAGCGGGACTGTTCGGGATTCTCACCCGATTCCCTTTTCATCCCTAGCCCGCAGACGGGGCATCAAGAACAAAACTGAGGCAAAGGTACACATTAAATATGAATTATAGCATTACCGATGTTCTTTTTTTATCATATAGCTCCATTTTACTCACGACAACACCTCCATAAAAAAACAGAAACTGCCGTGACAGTTTCTGTTAATACCCTTAGCACAAAATATTCTACTTTGTTTGGAGGTTGACCTTTGCCTGCTTACCTGCAGCATCAGTAACCGTGAGTACGACCTTACCAGGAGTGTGTCCTGCACGGAGAATTACTAATGCCGATCCATCATAAAGACGGCGCACATTACCCGTATGCAACTCGTGACTATACAGATTTCCATTATCTACAGCAACAACGCGAGCATCGCCCTCAACAGTGAAGGTCAACTCATCCTGCGCAGCATATACACGACGTCCCTTACGGTCTACAGCATACACACGCACATGCATCAAGTCGGTACCATCGGCTTGCCATTCTATATCATCAGGAATCAGTTGCAACTTCTTGGCCTCACCTGTAGTCTCTAAACGATGACGAGCCACTGCTTTCCCTCCACGATATGCCACAGCCTCAAGATAGCCGGGAGCATAAGCCACATTATCAAATCTAAGTTTATTGCGTGAACGAGGACTCATGGTATTCTCCTTAGAGGCTATGGTGCGTCCATTAAGTATGAGGTCAACACGATCACAATTGGTATAAACATTCATAGAGAGAGTAGATCCTTCAGGGCGGTTCCAACTCTCACCTGTAACGCCCGTGCCTACCTGCACATCATTCCAAACCACCTCCTTGGCTACTTTATCAATAATGGCAATACGCACTACAGGTTCGTCTGAGAACATAGACTTAAGCAAGTATGCCGTGCCCTTGGGTTGCAGCGAGAGGTCAAACGAACCATTGACCCATCCCTTGGCAGGCCATCCGTTAGACTCACCAAGATAGTCAATCTGCCCCCAATAGGCCAATCCCAACACTCGATCAAGGTCCATCTCAAAGAAATTGGGTCCCATCATGCTGGTATTTGCCTCGGCTTGGTAGAACATCATCCATGGGAATCGACGTCCATCACCAGGGAAATACATGTATCGATAATTATAAGAGGCAATATCAGTCTCGTGTACCAAAGGAGCTGGCAATGAGTCGGTATCAAGATGACGTCCACGAGGATGCATAGCCACGGTGATAGGGCGTGTGGTATCGTAACGGTGCACTACGGGCTTCATCATGCGATAAGCTGTAACACCCCAATCATTGAAGGGAAGAGAATTGTAGGTTTGTAACTCATTACCCAAGCTCCACATCACGACACAGGGATGATTACGGTCGCGTTTAATCCACTCAGGCAGGTCATAAGGCCAAAGACTGATCCATTCTGCACGTCCACCGCAAAATTGTGTTAGCCACTTATCATAAAGTTCGTCTACCACAAGGATACCATGTTTGTCACATAGTTCCATAAAAGACTTGCTATAAGGATTGTGTGAGGTACGGATATGATTGAATCCATACTCCTTGAGCAGCAGAATACGTTTCTCTATAGCACGCGGGTAGGCTGCTGCGCCCAAGGCACCCAACGTATGATGATTGGCAATACCCTTGAGAAGTACCTTCTCGCCATTAAGTTTCATTCCAAACTCAGGAGAAAACTCTACAGTGCGTATACCAAAAGTATGAGACACACTATCCATCACCACACCTTGAGCATCGAGAATAGACACCGAAGCGGTATAAAGATGAGGTGTCTCGCAACTCCACAAACGAGGTTTATCAACAGCAAAGGAGTCAACCTCTATCTCTATAGTACGATATTTTCGATTGATAGCTATCATCTTGGTGCTCTCATGCACAACTACGCCATCGGCATCACGCACCACCGTACGCATAGGCACTTCATTATTACGTGCGCGAGTAGCAATCTCTGCCTGTATCTCTACCACACGATTATCGGTTGTGGTGATATAAAGAGGATGACGCACAAAATAGGTGACAGGATTAGTCGCTACAAGAGTTACATCTCGGAAGAGACCGCCACCAGTATACCATCGCGAGTTGACTGGCTCGGCCGTATGAGCACGTACAGCAATTATATTAGGAATATCGAAACGCAGTTTCTGAGTAACATCTACCTCAAAGCCAACATATCCATAATCAGTACCACCAATGCGTTCACCATTAAGATACACATCGCCTACATACATGATGCCCTCGAAGTCAAGCAACAGACGCTGTCCCTTGAGCGAAACATCGGGAGTATAACTCTTGACATACCAGCCAGCACCCATTTCTTTAAATGCACGAGCCGAGAGACGGCTTTTGAAGTTTGCAGCCCCATCTCCATTGTCGGGTCGTTCTTCTGGTGCAGGTTCCACCCATGGTTGCGAAATCTGGAAATCATGAGGCACATCTACTCTCTCCCATCCTACTGCATCAGACGCGGGCAAGGTAGTCGGTACAGATTCCAGTTCACCTAAATAGAAATACCAATCAAAATTAAGGTTTACAACTTCACGCCCCCAAGCGACAGTTTGCATAGAGCATACACATAAGAGCAACATTAAAGCTCTACGGGAAATAGCATACATGTTTTTCATAATCATAGCCTTTATGGCCCAAAGGTAACAATAATATATCAAACAAAGCATACAATACATAAAAATATTACCTGGCGAAAACTCTTTAACATATTTTTAGTCAAATGAGGTTCATGTTAAAAATAACAAAATAGAAATATATTTCGCCCATTTTCAGATGTTTTATCCGTATCTTTGCAATAATACGAAAAAACAAAGATAAATAAGACTGATTTGGCAAAACAAGGTCATGGGATATACAATGTATGAAACGCTCTTGCAACTCCCCCTATTTCAAGGGATGAGCAAAGCCGAATTATCAGAGATTATAGAGAGGGTCAAGTTTCATTTCCAAAAGTTCGATACTGGCAATATTCTATTTTCTCAAGGCGACATATGCGACAAGATTGTCTTTTTGCTCAGTGGCGAAATAGAGATTGAAACAGTTGCTCCTTGTGGAAGTTTTTCATTTGCTGAGAGATATAACCGACCCATGATTTTAGAGTTTCACTCACTATTCGGCATTGCCCCCAAATACAAAGCTACTTATACCACATTAAGCAATACTGCACTTCTGACCATTGACAAACAGTACATGTATAATGTGTTAGACAGATACGAAGTCTTCCGTATGAATCTACTAAACTTGTTATGCAATCGTACAGAGCTGCTACATAACAAGATTTGGAGCATCAAACCCGAAGGATTAGAGGGTCGGTTAATCCACTTCATCAAGAGCCTATGCACCACTCCACAGGGAAGCAAGATACTACGTATCAAGATGGAAGATTTAGCAAGTCTGCTTGACGACACTCGCCTCAACATATCAAACATACTCAACAAATGGCGCAATGAAGGACTTATCGAAATGCATCGCAAAGAGTTCATTTTCCATGACGTAGAAAGATTGAAGACCATACAACGAGCTAAATCATTGACAAAAAACTAGCCAAGCAACGGATTAATACCAATTGCCAATTGTTAATTGTCAAATATTTTGTAACTTCGCGCTCTAAAACAACTATTTAATTATGAAATACGGCAAAACAAAGACAAAGAGCCTCCTATGCGCTGTGGCCATAGCAGGTGCAACACTTAACATGACATCTTGTATGAACAAAAACCCATTCTTTAGCGAGTACAACACTCCGCATGAGACTGCTCCTTTCAATAAAATCAAGCTTGAGCACTATGAGCCTGCCCTTATGGAGGGTATCAAGCAGCATCAAGCAGAAGTAGACGCCATTATTAACAATCCCGAGGTTCCGACCTTTGAGAATACTATTGTTGCATTGGAATACGCAGGTGATTTACTCGACCGCGTAACAACCGTTTTCTTCACCCTCAATAGTGCTGAGACATCAGACGAAATGCAGGCATTGGCACAGAAATTATCACCCGTACTAACCGAACACTCTAACAACATCTCACTCAACGAGAAGCTTTTTGCTCGCGTAAAAGCGGTATATGAGACTACCGACAAAAGCAAGCTCAACACCGAGCAGCAACGTTTGCTACAGAAGAGCTACGACGGCTTTGCACGTAACGGAGCCAACTTGAGCGATGAGGACAAGGCTAAATATCGTGAGCTCACTACCGAACTGAGCATGACGACATTGGCATTCAGCCAAAACATGCTGAAGGCAACCAACGAATACACCTTAAACGTAACTGACAGTACTCGTTTGAAGGGACTGCCTGAATCAGCCCTTGAGGCCGCAGCACAGACCGCTAAGGAGAAAGGACAAGAAGGATGGACATTCACGCTGCATGCCCCCAGCTATAGTCCCTTAATGATGTATTGCGAAGACCGTGATCTGCGCCGCGAGCTCTACATGGCATACAACACACAGAATGTACAGAACAATGAGTACAACAACGAAGAGAATGTAAAGAAAATCGTTAATCTACGTCTTGCCATTGCCCAATTGTTGGGCTATGAATGCCATGCCGACTACATTCTGGAGAACCGTATGGCCGAGAATGCAGCCAATGTAAACCAACTTTTGGCTCAATTACTCGAGGCTTATTTACCTGCAGCTAAAGAAGATGTAAAAGCTGTACAGGAGATTGCAGCACGTACCGAGGGGGAGAACTTCGAGCTGATGCCTTGGGACTGGTCGTTCTACTCAGAGAAGTTGCGCAACGAAAAGTACAGCCTCAACGATGAGATGGTGCGACCTTACTTCAAATTAGAGAACGTAACCAATGGTGTATTTGGCCTTGCCACACGCCTCTACGGCATCACCTTCGAGGAGAACAAAGATATTCCAGTGTTCCATCCCGATGTAAAGGCCTACGATGTGCTTGATAAAGATGGCAGCTACCTAGCTGTAATCTATACAGACTTCTTCCCTCGTGCAGGAAAGCGCTCAGGCGCTTGGATGACCAACTTCAAGGATCAGTACAAGAAAGACGGTATAGATAGCCGTCCCCATGTATCTATCACTATGAACTTCACCAAGCCTACCGATACCAAGCCCGCATTACTTACTTTGGACGAGGCCGAGACCTTCCTCCATGAGTTTGGCCATGCATTGCACGGCATCTTTGCAGCCACTACTTACCCCTCAATGGGTGGCACCAGCGTATATCGCGATTTCGTAGAACTCCCCTCGCAAATTATGGAGAATTTCTTGCCTAAGAAAGAGTTCCTCGCCACCTTCGCATTCCACTATGAGACTGGTGAGCTCATCCCCGACGAACTCATCGAGCGCATCGTACGCGCACAGAACTATAACGCGGCCTATGCTTGTATCCGCCAGCTCAGCTTCGGTTTGTTAGATATGGCATGGTACTCACGCACCACCCCATTCGATGGCGACGTGAAAGCATACGAGCAGGAGGCTTGGGCACCTACTCAATTGCTACCAGTTGTCAATGAGACCAACATGACTACTCGTTTCGGCCACATTATGTCAGGCGGTTACTCAGCAGGCTACTACAGCTACAAATGGTCAGAGATGCTTGATGCCGACGCTTTCGCTCTCTTCGACAAGATGGGAATCTACAATGAGGCAGTAGCCACATCGTTCCGCAAGAACATCCTTGAGAAGGGTAGTTCAGAGCATCCGAAGGTACTATACCGTCGTTTCCGCGGACAAGATGCTACCATCGACGCAATGATGAAGCGCGACGGTATTGTAAAATAACATCAACTACAAATTGGCGATTTACAATCTACCATTTCGTCAGGCGCGGAATTGGAAATTGTAAGTCGCCCATTGAAAAACAACTAGTTAATGACGAATCGCAGAATTGAAAAAAAATGGATGCCTTTACTTGCATTACTTTGTATGGCAAATTTCGTAGGGTGCCATCAAGAAGACGATATTGAACTCATCTTCACCAACACAACATGGCATTTGGCGGGGTTCTACCAAACTGCCGATTGGGACAATCCAAACATGGGCACACCCCTCAACGACTATAACAGCCATAGCGACCTTGCTGCATATAACATTCAGTTGTTTACCGATGGCACAGCCTTTATCACCCTACCTCAGGGTTGCCAATTACGCGCCATATGGGAAGCCGATGGGCACAACAAAAAGCGCACCTTTAGCTTTACCTCATGGCAAGTTGTAAAGGGTACCCCCAACAAACTGACCGACAAATATGGCAGACAAATGTATGAGCAACTGCTCAAAGTAAGTTACTACCAGGGAGACTCTAATTACATCCGCCTATTTGACGAAAGCAAGAAATACTTCATGCAGTTTGGCGACCACGCGAAATTCAATCCATAACCATTCATTATATATAGGAACATATGACTGAGACAAAGAAAGAGGCACTCGACCGCCGTTATATGCATATGGCCACTATTTGGGCCGAGAACTCATACTGCGAACGCCGCAAGGTAGGCGCTCTTGTTGTAAAAGACAAGATGATTATCTCAGACGGCTACAATGGTACCCCATCGGGCTTTGAAAACGTGTGCGAAGATCCAAACAATGTGACTAAGCCCTACGTTCTCCATGCCGAAGCCAATGCCATCACCAAGATTGCCCGCTCCAACAATAATAGCGAAGGAGCCACACTCTATGTCACTGCATCGCCTTGCATCGAGTGCGCCAAGCTGATTATCCAAGCAGGTATCAAGCGTGTGGTATATGGTGAGAAATACCGTCTCACCGACGGCATAGACCTACTCGAGCGTGCAGGTATCACTGTTGAATATTTACCCATAGAAGAATGAAACGTAGCACATACAGTCCCTCCCTCCTCATCGCAGCACTCATAGGATTCACACTTGTTGGTTGTCATTATGAGCGTCCCATCAGCAGCACCCACAAACTAGAGTCGCTACTGCAAGTCATCGGACAAAAATACGTTGACACCGTAAACATGGAAGATTTGGTAGAGAAGACCATTCCAAAAATATTGGCCGAACTCGACCCCCACTCGGTATATATTCCCGCACAGAAGATTGAGGAAACCAATCAAGAATTACGTGGCAGCTTCAGTGGCATAGGCATACAATTTATGATACAGGCCGACACCATCTATGTAAGCGATGTTATTTCAGGCGGTCCGGCAGAGAAGGTTGGCCTTATGGCAGGAGACCGAATCGTGACTATTGACGACTCACTATATATAGGCAAGATGATTAGCAACGATGGCGCCATGAAGCGCCTGAAAGGCCCCAAAGGAAGCGAAGTAAGTCTAGGCATCAAGCGTGTGGGTGAGAAGGATCTACTACAGTTTACCATCGTCAGAGGCAACATCCCCGTAAAAAGCATCGATGCCAGCTACCTCATCAATGAGCGCTGGTGCTACATGAAAATCAACAAATTTGGCGAAACCACCTACCCAGAGATGCTTATTTCTTTGGCACAAGGTATACAAAAAGGTGCTCAAGGCATCATCGTAGACCTACGCGGCAACACGGGCGGATACATGGGGGCGGCTATACAGATGGTCAATGAGTTTCTCCCAAAAGGCGAGATGATTGTCTACACCGAAGGGGAAAACGCACCACGCTACGAAGAGCACGCCAACGGCTATGGTAGTTGTCAACAGATGCCCATCGTTGTTCTCACCGATGAGATTTCGGCTTCAGCCAGCGAGATTTTTGCGGGCGCCATACAGGACAATGACCGCGGTACCATCATTGGCCGCCGCACCTTCGGAAAGGGGTTAGTACAGCAACCTATCGAGTTTGACGATGGTTCAGCCATACGCCTTACCATAGCCCGTTACTACACCCCATCAGGACGCTGCATACAGAAGCCTTATACCATCGGAAAGAGCGAAGAGTACGAACTTGACCTTCTGAACCGTTACGAGCATGGTGAATTCTTCACGCAAGACAGCATCAAGCATAATGAAAGCATGGCCTATCAAACAAAAAACGGACGAACCGTCTATGGTGGTGGCGGAATCATGCCCGACATCTTCGTACCACAAGATACTGCTGGATATACCTCATACTATGCTGCTGTAGCCAAATTGGGTTTGTTCACTCGCTTCCCCTTCGAATACACAGACCAGAACCGTCAGACACTTGCAGCCTACACCACAATGGAGGAACTACTGCACTACCTGAAGCAACAGAACCTACTCGAGGAGTTTGTGCGACATGCCACAAGCAAGGGAGTGAAGCGCCGCAACAACCTCATTAGCAAGTCGCGCAACTTGATGGAAGACATCCTATATGGCAACATCATATACAACATGCTAGGCATGGAGGAATATGTCAAGTACCTCAATCTAACCGACCCCGCCGTACTAAAAGCAGTCAATATACTTGACCGAGGCGAGTCAAGGCCAACCACAAAGTAAACCTCAAAAACTCCAAACGCAACGAATGAAGACGATCAACAGAATTTTTGCTACCATAGTCCTCATTGTAGGAACAAATACTGTCGCTTCGGCACAAAACGGGCTCTCGATACATGCTGGAAACAGCTTCCCCATAGGCGCATTTAGTCAAGGAAAGGCAGTAGGCGACATCGCCTTGAACAACAGCAATTCATCATATGGTGGCGCAGCCTTTGGATTCAATGCTGGAGCTAAGTTTCAGCTGAGCATTCTTAGTGACCTTAGCGCATTCGTCTCGGCTGACTTCTTTTACAACGGACTAAAAAAAGAACTTAAGGAGGGATTCTATGACGACAGCAAAAGTCTACCTTCTTACATGAATATGCCCGTCATGGCGGGAGTCAACTACACCCTATTTGAAATCTTGGGTACCACATTCTGGGCCGAGGCCGGTACAGGCATAAACTTCGGCAATATCACCAACAACGTGTCACTCAACTTTGATGCCAATACGATAGGAGTAAGTACAAAAGACGCATATGACCTCACCTGTTCTCTGGCATGGAAAGCAGGCATAGGAGCTACACTAGCAAGCAAACTCTCACTTGGCTTACATTACTATGGCTTTGGCACCAGCGACATCAGTGGAGAGACCACCTCAACTCTTAATGTAGGTAGCCTCACTAGCGAGATGAAAGACTCATTTACAGGGGGAAAGTTGAAAGCTGCCATGATAGTGATGCGTTTGGGTTACCACTTTTGAAAGCCCTATTACAATCTATAAAAGTTTGAAAGATAAAGGAGCCGTCGGCCCCTTTATCTTTCAAATGATACTATTACGTCTAGAATTTCTTATACCTTAAACACCAGAAGCAATCTCTATATGACCTTTACGGGATTCATCAACCATTTCAGAAGCAATCTGACAATATCATATTCTTCACATCTTTGCTGCAGAAGAAGTGGGTAACACACTTACAATTGCTCTCTATAAGTTGAGGGTGGCACACCGTAGAACGTCTTGAATACGCGGCTGAAATACTGAGCATCGGGCACTCCTACCTGTGCACAAATCTCGGCAATAGGCATATTAGTATCCTTGATGAGTAGTGCAGCACGTTCCATACGGCATTTACGTAGATAATCATTGGGCGACATACCCATAAGTTCACGCACCTTACGATAGAAGTTTGTACGTCCCATACCAAACTGCGAAGCAATGACATCTATATTGAGATCGGGATTACGCATACGAGTATGCACTATACGCTCCAGTTTACGACAGAATCGTTCATCCTCCTTACTCAGTTTCACTGCGGGCTGATCCATCGCTGCTATACTCTCTTCGCTACCAGCCTTATCTGAAACATCTCCAGTTACTATATATTCAACTGTTGCCTGTTCTGAAGCTATAGCTTCTGATAGTTCATTGTTCTCGGCAGGCTCATGATGAGGGATATCCCCCACTGATACTTCTTGAAACGCAGCAACAGAAGTTATAGGTGCAACTCCCGAATCAGCAGGTGACGTGGGCGCATTAGTCTTCATTTGCTTTTCTTCAGCCTCCAAATCCTCATTCTCGGCGAACCAAGCTGAGAACAAATCGTGCGGGATGGCTGGGCGACGTTCATTGATTGCCTGCTTACGAGCCGCAGGTTCCACTTTGGGCTGCTCCATTTGAGTTTCTACTGCGGTTTCCTCTTCGGGTTTAGCTTCTGATTCAACCTCAACTTTTGTAGCAATAGGTCCTGCTGGCCCGTCACTACTTGAAGACTTCTCCTCAGCAGTCTTATCATCCTCCTCTTTATTGGCTATAAAGAGTTCTTCAGTGTCTATTTCGGGTACGACCTCTTCTCCTTTTTCTGATACCACCAACTCCTCTTCTACAGACTCTTTTGTCTCCATAGCCTGCACAAGTTCATCTGTTATGCTATATTCCTCTTCTATTTCTATGAGCACGTCTTCTTCAACTGGTTCCT
>JAEIGA010005241.1_pt1 | contig 19882 bp, 27 predicted proteins | sample 9270691 | NCBI WGS metagenome assembly JAEIGA01 (sample SAMN17057246, study PRJNA624740) | gut metagenome | biome: biome; isolation source: fecal sample | host: Bos grunniens | place: China: Xizang | collected 2019 | reverse complement strand
TGCCCATATATCTCGCAAAATCGGGAGCCCTGACGGGCTCTGAGTTTAAAGGTGATGACATGGAATATTACGGAATCAATTATCTGCAATTCAAACTAGCACAAAAGAGACTCAAAGTCGGGACAAGGTATCTCTTTTATGAGATGAAAAATTGTCCGCTCGATTTTGGCATTTCAACTCCTCCTGAGCTGCAATATTGGAGCTCAGTTGTTGGATGGTGTGCCAAAGGTGTTGACTCTCTGGCGGACAGATTGGATTTTGCCAAGTTTGAAAATGATGTCTTTGGTTTTGATGAGATCTTTGATCAGAACAACAGAGACATCTTTTTTAATGCGGCATTTCTTGGCGCTCTGATCGGCTCATGCTCGTTTATTTACATTTCAAGAGATGAGGCCGGATATCCGAGACTCCAGGTGATTGATGGATATGATGCCACCGGAATAATTGATCCGATCACACAGATGCTCAGAGAGGGATATGCAGTTTTGGAGCGTGATCAATATGGAAACGCAATCAAAGAGGCATATTTCACTTTTGAATACACTGCATATTATGAGAATGGCAGACTTGTGGAGTCCATCAACAACGACACTCCATATCCTCTGCTGGTTCCTATCATATTTAAACCGGATGCCCGGAGACCATTTGGACATAGTCGTATATCCAGAGCATGCATGTCCATTGTCGGATCCGCTCTGAGGACGATCAAGAGATCTGAAATCTCAGCAGAGTTCTATTCATTCCCTCAGAAATGGGCAACAGGTGTCGATGATGATGCAGCTCAGATTGATAAATGGACAGCTGCAATGTCAGCAATGATGAAATTCACACTCAATGAGGATGGATCTGATCATGTAAAGCTCGGGCAATTTGCTCAGCAGAGCATGACTCCTCATGTGGATCAGCTCAAAATGTTTGCATCACTGTTCGGTGGAGAGGTGGGTCTCACACTTGATGATCTGGGATTCCCTCAGGCAAATCCATCGAGCTATGAGGCAATCCAGGCAGCGCATGAGAATCTCAGACTCACTGCCAAGAGTGCACAAAAGTCATTCAGTGTTGGCCTTTTGAACACTGGATTCTTGGCAGCATGTCTCAGAGACAGATACAAATATCAGAGATCACAGATCACTATTGAGCAGCCGATCTGGAGACCACCATTCCAGGCTGATGTGTCAATGCTCAGCGGAATCGGGGACGCTCTGCAGAAACTCAGTGCATCATATCCTGAGTATTTGACAGAGACCAAGCTCCTGGAGCTCACAGGAATCTAATGGAGATAAGCCTCCGGGCTTTTCTTGGCATGACAGTGGTTGCAAACACTGAGAGAGTTGTCCGCCAGCTCTCTTTTATCATGCCTCAATATGGTGGGGAAAGGCGGTTCACATGAAATGGCTCAAGACATAGCGCCAATTCTGAATGAGAAGATCCAAAGCTCATTCAAAAGTTATTGCATGAGAGATCGGAGGCTGATCCAGATCAGCAACAGGGTCAGAGATGGGACAGCAACATTCAAAGATGCTCATGATTATGCTGAGCAGTTGGGAGACAACCTCTCAAAAGCCCTGGTCAAAAATCTGACAGCTGAAAATCTCCCGAATGGCAAACTCTATTACAACATTGCAAACAGGACAGTCACTCCTGGACTTGAGGAAAATTACAACCTGGTCAATGACATCTCTGCACAGATTCAAAAGTCAGTGGATGCAAAGGCCAAGATTGGACTTGGCAGCGTCAAGGCAGATTTTCCAAAAGAGAGGATCCAGGGATTGATTGACAAGATGACATCTGATGATCTTGATCTTGAGGATGCCATCAAATGGCTGAAAGAGCCAATTGTCAACAATTCTGAGGCATTTGCTGATGATTATGTCAAAGCAAATGCGAGTTTCCGACAAGATGCCGGACTCAAAACAAAGATCATCAGGAGAGCTGATCCAAATTGTTGCAAATGGTGTGCTGATCTCGAGGGTGAGTATGATCTCGGATCAGAGCCCGATGATATTTATCGGAGGCATGAATATTGTCGATGCACTGTGACATATCGCACTGAGAAAACATCTCAAAATGTCTGGAGCAAAAGGACATGGGAGACATCATCTGAGGATCTTGTGAAAAGAAAAGATGCCGGACAAGAGTCAAAAATGTCTGTCCAGGAGAGACTGTCACAGGCCGAGAACATCGAGCGAGACAAGACCATAAGCAATTACATGAAACAGACTGGTTATACCAGAAGAACAGCCAGAGCGAGCACTCTGTCAAAATCTCCTGAGGAGATTGAAAAGGAGATCGAAAAGGTTAAGGAGCGACAAAAGAAAATCAGGGGGTAAAAGATGAGGATTGACAACCAAAATCCCTCTTTTACCAATGTCGATTATAAAAACACCCATGGAAACGCTGCCATAAAACACTATCGGTCAACAGGGCAGCAGCTCATGACCTGGCAACAGCGTCAGGTCAAAGCAATTGAGGCAACCAACAAAGACGGACTGTGGAAATATACAACATATTGCATCGGTCTCTCAAGACGTAACGGAAAAGGCGAGGTTTTAGCAGCCAGGGAAATTGATGCATTGCTCAGTCTCAATGAAAAGGTTTGCCACACAGCACACAGAACAACCACATCACATGATGCTTTTAACAGACTCTACACTCTGTTGAAAAAAGCCGGATATGAGGAGCACTCAAAAAAGAAAAAGGACATGCCTGAGAAATCCTTTTATGCATCCAAACAATATGGCCTCGAGCATATTGAGGTCAGCGGTGGAGGCATAATTGATTTTCGTACCAGGACAGACAATGGAGGACTCGGTGAGGGATTTGATCTCCTGATCATAGATGAGGCTCAGGAGTACACATCAAAACAGGAATCAGCTTTAATTTATACCATCTCAGCCTCAAAGAATCCTCAAACAATCATGGTCGGAACTCCACCAACAACCATCTCAAAGGGAGATGTGTTTGCCAGGATCAGGGAGTCAGTCATGGAAAACCGAGCCATTGACACGGGATGGGCAGAGTGGTCAACACCGGAACAGATCCCGGCTGAAAATCTTGATGATCCTGAGGTGTGGAAACAGTTTAATCCATCTTATGGCAAGATCCTCACTGAAAGAAATATCAGGAGGGAGCTTGCTGGAGATCCTTTGGATTTTAATATCCAGAGGCTGGGCTTTTGGTGCTCATTCAATATCAAATCCGAGATCAGCGCTGCTGACTGGGATGAGCTCCGGCTCGATAAGATGCCAAAACTCAAAGAGTCAAGATATCTCGGGATCAAGTATGGCAGAGATGGAGTCAATGTTGCGGTGTCAATTGCTGCCAGGACTGAGGATGACAGAATATTTGTTGAGACAATCGACTGTGCATCTGTCAGAGCCGGGAATGGATGGATATTTGATTTTTTGCACAATCCTAATCTTGCAAAGGTTGCCATTGATGGAGCATCAGGGCAGCAGCTTTTGACGGATCAGATCAAAGAATACAAGCTCAAGATCTTTCCAATCCTCCCAAAGGTGAGCGAGATCATTGCAGCAAATGCTCAGTTTGAACAAGGGCTATATGCAAAGAACATTTGTCACATGGGTCAGGAGCCACTCCGGGACGTAGTGACAAACTGTGAGAAAAGATTTATCGGAACACAGGGCGGATTTGGATATAAATCTTTGGTTGAGACGAATGACATTGCCATCATGGACAGCATGATCCTGGCATATTGGTTGTGTGCAACAACAAAAGAAAAGAAAAAAAGACAGACTATCAGCTATTAAAGAGGATCCCAACAGGATCCTTTTTTAATACAAAAAATGACGTTTACTCAACGGTAAAAGAGGAGGAATCACACATGAGCGAATTTACACCAATCACCACACAGGAGGAGTTTGACAAAGCCATCAAGAGCAGACTCGCACAAAAAGACAGAGAGCTTGAGGAAAAGCTCAAAGATTTTCTCTCACCAGCTAAAGTGTCCGAATTGAAAAAGGACTACGAGGCCAAACTGGTTGAGAGCAACAACAGAGTCAAAGAGGCTGAGGAAAAACTGAAACTCAATGAGAAAACTGTGTCGGAGCTCACAAAAAGAGCGGAGACAGCTGAGTTCAAGGTTCTCAAAAATAAGGTCGCATATGAGCACAAGCTCCCGATGGAGCTTGCTGAGAGACTTGTTGGAGAGAATGAGGAGGATCTCAACAAGGATGCAGAGACACTCTCATCAATAGTTGGATCAGGCAGCACACCTCCACTCTATACAAGAGAAACAGGAACAAGCGGACATGCCGGAGATAACACTCAGACAGCTGCCATGATGCAGCTCCTGGGTCAGATCACAGGCAAAACCTAATAAGAAAAGGAGAAAATTATGGGTAACGTTTTATCAAAGGGATCACTTTTCCCACCTGAACTGACAAACGAACTTATCAACCTCGTAAGAGGCAAATCATCTCTCGCTAGACTCAGCGGAGCAAAGCCAATTCCATTCAATGGAGAGACTGTTTTCACATTCAACTTTGACTCTGAGGCAGATCTTGTTGCTGAGAACGGAGCAAAGTCAAATGGTGGAGCAACAATTTCACCAGTAACAATGCAGCCTGTCAAGATCGAGTATGGCATGAGAATCTCTGACGAGTTCAAGTATGCTGCAGCTGAGATCCAGCTCCAGTATCTCCAGGCATTTGCTGACGGATTTGCAGCAAAGACAGCCAGAGCTCTTGATATCATGGCTTTTCATGGAGTAAATCCAAGAACAAAGCTCTCTGCATCTCAGCTCTCAGGCAAGTCTTTTGATGCTCTTGTTGACCAGATTGTCAGCTATGATGCATCAGCTCCTCAGGACAATGTTGAAGCAGCAATTGCTCTCGTCCAGGGCAATGAGCATGATGTCACTGGTATGGCAATGAGCCCAGCATTTAAGTCTGCACTTGCTGGAATCAAGACTCAGACCAATAGCAATGTTCCTCTTTTCCCAGAACTCGGATGGGGCAATGAGGCTCAGAGCATCAACGGACTCCCTGTTGATACAAACTCAACTGTTGGCTTTAACAGCTCACCTGATAAGGCTATTGTTGGTAATTTTGCAGATTATTTCAGATGGGGCATTGCAAGACAGATCCCTATCGAGATGATCGAGTATGGTAATCCTGATAATGATGCTGAGGCTGGAGATCTTAAAGGTCACAACCAGGTATATCTCAGAGGTGAGGCATACATTGGATTTGGTATCCTTGTTCCTAGCGCATTTGCACTCATCAAGACATCTGCATCAGGCTGATCGGAGGCTAAATGCTATATAGAAACACCATAACAGGTGCAGAATTTGAGTCAAAGTCAAAGATCTCAGCTCCCAACTGGATAGCAGTGGGAGCTGAGTCTCCTAAAAAGGATCCTGTTGAAACACCAAAAGAAGATCCTAAACCTGAGACAAAGAAATCAGCACCAAAGAAAACCACAAAGAGGGTCAGAAAATGAACACACCTTTTGCCACAGTTAATGACATACAGATTCTCTGGAGACCACTGTCAGCATCTGAACAGACAAGAGCGGAGGCTCTGCTCCCACTCGTATCTGATGAGCTCAGGGTCATTGCCAGAGGTGTTGAGGTGGATCTTGATGCAAAGGCAGCAGCTGATGAGGCATATGCATCAGTGCTCAAGATTGTCACTGTTGATGTGACAGTCAGAGTCCTGAGGCAGTCCACAGAGGGTGAGGCCATGACTCAGGAGTCACAGTCTGCTCTTGGATATTCCTGGAGCGGAACATATGCGGTTGCTGGTGGCGGAATTGCAAATTCTATCCTCAATAACGATCTGAAAAAACTGGGACTCAGACAGCAGCAAATTGGAGTGATGTACACATGGCAAGGATCAAAGGCACAACAGTAATTTTATATGGTGAGACAATCACTGGATATGATGAATTTGGAGCGCCGACCACTGAGGAGGCGGAGATCCCTGTTGATAATGTTCTTGTTGGTGAGCCATCAACTGATGATATCACCACATCAACGAGCATGTTCGGGAAAACGATCCAGTATATGCTGGGGATTCCAAAGGGAGACACAAATGACTGGGTGAACAAGGTTGTCAGCTGGACTGATGCCTATGGTCACACCATTAGAGTCAAGACATTTGGATTCCCAATCACAGGGATTGAGGCAAATCTCCCGGCTCAGCTGCCATGGCATATGAAAGTGAGATGTGAGGCATATGAGTAAGACCAAATTTGAACTCAATCTCCCAGGCCTCAATGAGCTCATGAAATCGGATGAGATGGTGAGCATACTTGAGGAGGCTGGGGCACAAGTGGCAAATGCTGCCGGATCAGACTATGCACACAGAGTCCATCAGGGCTCTTTTGTTGCAATCTGCAATGTTTACCCGGACAGCAAAGAGGCAGCGCATGAGAATTTCCAAGAAAACACGCTGGTCAAAGCCCTGGGTTCTGTTGGATTGCCTATGTCAAAGAGAGGATAGCCATGATTGAGAAAATAGTGTATGACTTTTTGACTGAGAAAATGTCAGTCCCGGTTTATATGGAGATTCCCAAGAATCCTCCGGCAAAAATGATCGTGTTGGAAAAAACTGGGAGTAGTATGAATGAACATATCTGGGCATCAACATTTGCAGTCAGATCCTATGACAAGTCATTGTTTGGAGCAGCCAGTCTCAATGAGCTGGTCAAGGCAGCAGTGCTCGATGGTCAGGATGGTCTCATAACGCTGGATGAGGTTTTAAGAGTAGACCTCAACAGTGATTATAATTTTACAGATACAACAACAAAACAATACAGATATCAGGCGATTATAATCGTCACACATTATTAAGGAGGTAGATTATGGGCAACAATGCAAGTAATGTCAGCGCCGGAAAGCCTAAGATCACAGGCTCAATCTTTGCTGCTCCTCTTGGAACTACACTCCCAACAGATGCAACATCAGAACTCGATGCAGCATTTAAGGGACTCGGATATGTGTCCGATGCTGGTGTAGTCAATGGCACTGCAATTGAGTCAACCAAGATCAAAGCCTGGGGCGGAGATACAGTTCTCGTTATCCAGACATCCAAGGAAGACACATATAAATTCACACTCATTGAGGTCAAGAATGTTGATGTCCTCAAGTTTGTGTATGGTGCCAGCAATGTGACTGGAGATCTGGCAACAGGTCTCACAGTAAAGGCAAACAGCCTCGAGACTCCTGAGGTTTCTCTTGTCATTGACATGATCCTCTCTGACAACACAGCAAAGAGGACTGTCATCCCAAGTGCAAAGATCTCAGCTCTCGATGATATCACATACGCTGACAACAGCGTGATCGGATTTGGTGCAACTCTGGATTGTGTTCCTGACTCTGATGGAAACACACACACAGATTATATGATCAAACAGGTCATCTCCGGCTGATCATTGGAGGTTAAGAAATGAAGAAAATCCAAACAAAGAGCGGATTTGCTTGGAATGTTGACGAGAGGATGGTTGCTGACTGGGATTTCCTGGATCGTTTATGTGACAGCGAAAGTGATGACAAGACTCTCGCTCTCAAGGCATCCAGGGACTGTGTCAAGATATTGCTTGGCACTGATGGAGCAGCAGCCCTGGCGGAACATGTCAAAGACAAAGACGGAATCAAAAGTAGTGCAAAGGTTTTTGAGGAGTTCAAGGAGATCATGACTCTCCTGGGAGAAAACTCAAAAAAATCGCAGCCCTCGCAGCCATGATTGCAGCTGATGAGGATGCACTGATCTGTGATTTTGCTGAGACCTATCATATCTATGATATGAGAAAAATGCCGGTGCTCTATATTGCGACACTGGCAAGAGGTCTAAAAAATAACAGTAGGATCATGATGTCAGTTAATGGGCTAAAAGTAGAACTCAACACTCTGCTTTTAGCTCATATTGCTGACATCACTGCAATCAATACATGGTTTAAGACAGAAGATGGACAAAAGGGTAATAACAGGCCACAATCAATGATCCGACTCCTGACACAGCCTGTCCAGGAGGAGGTTGGATTTGAGAGTGGTGATGATTTTGAAAAGGAATGGAGGAGGTTGACAGGTGAGTGATCTCGGAAAAGCGTATGTCCAAATAATCCCATCAGCTGAGGGGATAAGTGGATCCATATCCTCCATATTAGATAATGAGGCAACGAGCGCCGGAAAATCTGCCGGAATCAATATTGCTGGAGGCATTGGCTCAGCTTTAAAGAGTGCCACAACTCTGGTTGCTGCCGGGGCAGCAGCTGTCACAGGGGCAATCACAAAAGGATCCTCTGACCTGGCTGCATATGGTGACAACATTGACAAGATGAGTCAAAAGATGGGTCTGTCTGCACAGTCATACCAGGAATGGGATGCAGTCATGCAGCACTCAGGCACATCAATGGAGGCAATGAAGTCCTCCATGAAAACTCTTGCAAATGCTGCTCAGACAAATTCTGAGGCATTTAAGGAGCTTGGGATCTCTGAAAAGGATCTCCAGACAATGTCTCAGGAGCAGTTATTTGAGGCAACGATCAAAGCGCTGCAGAATGTCGAAAATGAGACCGAGAGGACATATCTTGCTGGTAAGACTCTCGGAAAAGGTGCAACAGAGCTGGGAGCGCTCCTCAATACATCAGCTGAGGACACTCAGGCCATGAGAGACAGAGTCCATGAGCTTGGAGGAGTCATGTCGGATGATGCAGTCAAAGCTGCTGCATTGTTCCAGGACAACATGCAAGACATGCAGACAGCCATCAGCGGACTGGGCAGAGGTCTCATCAGTGAGCTGCTCCCATCTATGAACGATATTATCAGCGGATTCACATCCCTGATTATGGGTGAAGAGGGTGCAACTGAGGCACTTGAAAAAGGATTTGAGGGATTATTTGGATCCCTCGATGGAATTGCAGAGAATGTCATTGGCAAGATCACAGATCTGATGCCATCAATCATTGATGGGATTGCGACTATCTTGCCAAATATCATTGAGATGGGAGCAAATCTCCTGATCTCGTTTGCTCAGGCATTGGTGACAGCCATGCCTCAGCTAATAACAACAGTATTGCCAGCACTCCTGGAGGCAGCGGTCAATCTTGTCATTGCTGTGGGTCAGGCACTCATTGAGGCAGCTCCACAGCTATTTGAGGCCGGAGTGCAACTCTTTGAAATGATAAAGAGTTCATTCAATCCGGAGGAGATGCTGGAAAAGGGCTCTGAGGTGATGCAGAGCGTCCTGGATGGGATCACTGAGAATCTCCCGGGGATCCTGGACAAGGGCATTGAGATCATCACAGGCCTGGCTGATGGAATCATGCAGAGTCTGCCTCAGATGATTGAGACAGCCGGAACACTGATCACAACATTTGCAGAGTTTGTCATGCAGAATCTGCCGACAATTCTCGAGGCCGGAGCACAGCTCCTGACAAATCTTGCAAAAGGAATCGGTGACAATCTGCCTGAAATCATTGTCAGTGTCACAAAAGTGATTGCTCAGTTTGTTGCAACCATTGCCCAGAATCTGCCGACAATAGTGCAACAGGGTCTCAAGATCATAGCTGAGTTGATTGTTGGACTCATCCAGGCAATTCCAAAGATTGTCAAGGCAATCCCACAGATCATAAACTCCATCAAGGACACATTTGGAGGCTATGACTGGGGCTCAATTGGTCGGAATCTGATCGAGGGGATTGCAAATGGAATTGTGAACGCTGCCGGAAAAGTTGCTGATGCAGCTTGGAACGCTGCAAAGAGTGCATTTGATGCTGCATGCAATTTCCTGGGCATCCATTCCCCGGCCACCAAAGGAATTTGGATGGGCGATATGCTCGATGAGGGATTATCACTCGGAATCGAGCAGAATGGTGACAAAGTCAAAAAAGCAACTGATGATCTGGTTGATGATGCTTTTGGGGCAATTGCAGTCCCGAGCACTGATTTCAATTATGCTATCAACCCAACAGGCAACAGTGGTCAGCTCGTGATCAATATGACCATAAATGGAGCAGAGGGACAGGATATCAATGCACTGGCAGAGATCATCCAGGAGCGGATCAACAATGCAGTAAAATCAAGGGAGCTGGTCTATGCGTAGGAATGATTATTTGACCTTTGGTGATGTTGACACAAGGATGTATCAAGTCGGGATTTATGGCAACAAATTGGCAAAAGCTCCTGAGCGTGATCAGGAGTTTGTCAAGATCCCTGGCAGAGATGGAGATCTGATCATTGACAATGGTCGCTATAATAACATAACAGTCAGTTATAAGGCATATATCATCAACGAATACAATGCAAACATGAGAGGGCTCAGAAATGCCCTCATAAGTAAAAAAGGGTATTCAAGATTACAAGACACCATCAATCCTGATGAGTTCAGACTTGGAAAAGCAATCCCTTTTGACATTGATGAGCATGGAATCCTGAGGGCTGGAGAGTTTACAATGCAGTTTATTTGCAAGCCTCAGAGATTCCTGGTTGATGGTGAGACTCCAATTGAAATCACAAGCGCAACATCAATCTTTAACACTCATGAGGAAACCGCAAAACCATTGATCCGGGCATATGGAACCGGATCATTTACTATTGGGGGCATATCTGTTCAGATCACCAGTGCCAATGACTACACAGACATTGATTGTGAGTTGCAAGAGGCATACAAGGACACACTTGCCACAAATTGCAATGGCAACATTGTCCTCACAAATGGAGCGTTTCCTGTTCTAAAAAGCGGATCAAATGCTGTAAGTCTCAGCGGAATCACAAAACTCGAGATCACACCAAGGTGGTGGATATTATGAAACCTGTTTTATTTGCAAAAAATGCAACGGCCTTTGCCTCAAATGGCATTGGCCGTATTGACTGTATATCTTGCAAGGTCACTGAGGAGCGGAATGGGATCTATGAGTTGACCATGGAGGTGGCTGAGGGCGCTGATCATGTCTCTGACATTGAGATGAGCTCAATTATTGTTGCAAAGCCCAGTCAGGGCAAAAACAATCAGCCATTTAGAGTATATAAGATCACAAAGCCCATCAATGGGAGATTTACGATCTATGCTCAACATATCTCCTATCAGCTCAGCTTTATTCCGACAATGCCATTTGCTGTGGTTGCAAGCTCCGGGGCATGTGATCAGACATTGCAAGCTCTTAAAACTAATGCAGTGGAGAGCTGTCCATTTACATTCTGGACAGATGTGAACACAGTTGCCAGCTATCAGCAGACAGTCCCAGCATCCATCAGGAGCAGACTGGGAGGAGTTGATGGATCAGTCCTGGATCAATTTGGTGGTGAGTTTGAGTGGGATGTCTATGATGTGAAACTCTGGAGCAACAGAGGATTGACAACTCCGGCAGTCACTCTCAGATATGGGAAAAATATCACTGATCTCACCCAGGAGGAGAACATTGAAAGCACAATCACAGGCATTGTCCCATTCTGGCAGTCCTCAGAGGGAGACACAACAGTCACTCTGACTGAAAAGGTTGTTGAGAGCTCATATGCATCGAGCTATCCATTTAAAAGGACAGTCCCATATGATTTCTCACAGGATTTCCAGGAGGAGCCGACAGAATCAGAGCTCAGGACAAGAGCCCAGGCTTTTGTGAATCAGAGCGGAATTGGGATCCCGACAGTGTCAATCAGAGTGTCATTTGTAAACCTCAGCGACACTGTTGATTATAAAGACATTGCTGCTCTCCAGATTGTAAACCTGTGTGATGTCATTGGTGTTTATTTTGAGAAACTTGGAATAAGTACCACAGCAAAGATTGTCAAGACAGTTTATGATGTCCTGGCTGAGAGATATGAGTCCATTGAGGTCGGATCCTTGATGAGCACTCTTGCAAGTACGATCTCAGACAATGCAAGCGCCATCAGCGAGGCAGCGAACAACACAAAAAGGATGTTCAAGAGCTATAATTCCACAGTCAATGAGCTGGTGGATAATGCAACAGCCTGGTTGACTGGCTCAGATGGTTATGTCATAGCAGTCAAGAACACAGATGGAACATGGAAAGAGCTGATTTTTGCAGATCATAATGATCCATCAGAATGGGTCAATGTCCTCAGGATCAATGAAAACGGCATTGGTTTTAGTAGTGACGGAGGCCATAACTACACACAGGCCTGGACTCTTGATGGCAAACTGGTCATCGGAGGGACAGATGTCCCGAGTCTGACAGTTTATGACAATGCAACACCTACTCCGAATATTTTATTCCAGATCAGTGCTAATGGCATGCAGTGGAACGCAACAAACAGCTCCATGACAACATCAGGATTGTTGACTGCAATCGGAGCAACTTTGCAAAATGCCACTATTTCAAGTACAAGAGGCACCGGGAACAACAGGTACTCTGTTGTGATCGAGGATGGATCTCTGACATTTCAGAAAAACGATTCAGACACAGCATCCATTGAATATAAGGCACTCAGCTCAGGCAGCGCATTGACTATGTCGAGCACATATGATGTGCAATTGAACAGTGAACAGTGGGCAACTGTTTATGGTAAAAGCGCTGTCCAGATTGGAACAAATGGCGGAGACATATATCTCGATGGAGAGGTCTGGATCAACACTGATCCGAGGCCGGGCACTACATCATATCAAAATATCAACTATCTGAACGCATACAATGGTGTTATTCAAGATTTTGATTGGGATTATGATTCAAACACAGGCTGCATTGATAGAATTTATAATTTTGTTCGTCATGCTGTCTGGTATTAAAGGAGATTTCTATGAAATTAAGTGATTTTCTCAGTAATGGGCTCGAAAAATTTAGCAGAGGACAATGTGATTCAATTTCAATCCTGGATGCAGAGGGTGAGACTCTCCAGGTTGTGGCAATGGACAAATTTGACACTATAAAACCGGAATATTTGAGCGCCGATTTTGCAGCAGTTGGATCATCCACATTAAAACCGACAAGATTGAGGATCAGAATTAATTATATGAATTGATCAGAGGAGGAAAATCATGCAGTCACAAAATTTGCAGATCGCTCCAGTTGGAGTGAGACCCATCATCCATGTGAGCCAGTTTGATGTTGGCCGACAATTCAAATTTAATCTTTTTGATGGTGAGACAGCATACACAATACCAGGAGGCACCACTGCAATGCTCAATGGTATTAAACCAGATAAGCATGGATTCAGTTATAATGACGCAGTGTCTGTCAGCGGAAACGTGGCAACCATCACCACAACAGAACAGATGACAGTTGTCGAGGGATCTGTTGAGTGCGAGATCAGATTTGTAAAAGGTGAGGATGACATTGGAACTCTCAATTTTACAATGATCGTTGAAAAGTCTCCGATCAATGGAGATACAGACATATCTGAGACAGAGATCCCGGCAATCATTGAGCTGGCCAGAGCAGAGATGGAGGCAGCAGCTGACTCAGCTGAGGATGCTGAGGCCTATGCAGTGGGAACAAGGGGCGGAGTTCCTGTCACCAGTGGTGATCCCACATATGAGAACAATGCAAAATATTACTCTGATAAGCTCGGGGATGATGTTGATGCTGCAAAGAACGCTGCAAAAGACTCTGAGGCCTATGCAGTGGGAACAAGGGGCGGAGTTGATGTCTCCAGTGATGATCCGGCATATCATAACAACTCAAAATATTATGCTGGCCAGGCATCCTCATCAGCAACGAGCGCCGGGAGCGCAGCTGATCGAGCAGAGGCAGCAGTTGTCAATGAGCCCTACATTGGAGCCAATGGCAATTGGTTTGTGTATAATTTCCAGACTCAGCAGTATGTTGACACAAACGTGGATGCCACAGGCCCGGCTGGAGCAGATGGTCAGGATGGAGCAACTGGAAACGGTATTGCATCCATAACAAAGACAGGCACCAGCGGACTCGTTGACACATATACAATCCTCTATACAAACGGACAGTCAACAACATTTACAGTCACAAACGGAGCAAATGGCACCGGATCAGGTGACATGATGCAAGCTGATTATGATGCAAACAGCACAGTCAAAAATGCTGGAGGCATTGTTGCATATGTTGCAGCACAGATCAGCGGATTCTCAACAAGCCTGAGCGGACTGACAGATGTTGACCTGACAAATCTCGCTGCCGGACAGACTTTGACATATGACAGTGTCAACTCGAAATGGGTCAACACATCCCTGGCAGCAGTGGCAACCTCAGGATCATATTCTGATCTGAGCAACAAGCCAACACTTGGAACAGCTGCAGCAAAAGACAGCACAAATGCAGTCACTCAGAACAGCACAGACCTGGTTGAGAGTGGAGCAGTTTACACAGAGGTAAGTTCGCTAAATACAGCTATTGCGAATAAGGCAGACAGTTCCACAGTGACAACTTTAAGCGGTAAAGCATACCAGACAGACGATACCGCAGAAACAACGATTGATGATGCTGATTATGTTCCATTTTATGACACCAGTGCAACAGCAAAGCGCAAATCATTGTGGAGCAACATAAAAGCAGTATTGAAAACATATTTTGATACGCTTTATGCCACAATTTCAGATTTAACAGCTTTATCCACAGCGGTTAGCAACAAGCACAAAGTTACAAGTATTTCAGTTGATACATCAAGTTGGACACAAGACACAACAAGTCAAAGCGGAACAACACTGTATAAGAAAAGTATTTCATGCAGCCATGTTTATGTTGACAGCCCAACAGTTGATATTGGCGCTGCCAGCGGATCGGTATTACCGACTACCGCACAACAGACCGCTTATGATTTATTGCAATATGTAACAGTTGATGGCACAACGCTTTATCTGTACGCAAGTGCAACACCAACAGACGCATTTTATATTAACGTTGAGGGGGTGGACTAAATGGCTGAAAAGTTAGCTGAATTAAGAAAAAAAGGCGGTGGCGGTTCAAGTTCTCCACAATACTTAAATCAAGATTTTTCTTTTTATACCAATGATGGTCTATATGTGCCATTGTTTTGTTCGGGATATAAAACAATTTCTTTTACGGTAAGTGCTAATTTTTTGATTACTACGACAAAATCAAAAGTTAGCCCTATTAGAAATGCTGGAAGTGGTACATTTGATTGTACAAACTATGATTTATTATATGCGACTACAAATAGCGGTGCTTCAGCAGGTTCTTTTAAGTACACAGCATAATTTTAAAAATAGGAGGAAAACAAAATGAAATTCTATTTAGTAAAAATTCTTACAAACGCAGCCGGACAGGACGGCACAACTATTGCAATGTATGACGCATTGTCAAATGCACAGGTGGCATACCATAACACACTTGCATCATTTCACAATGCAGAGGATGTTTTGTATGCAGTTGTGGAAATTCTTGACGAGTACGGAAACATTGTTGGCGGTGCAAATGGTTATAAGGAAATCGTTGACCACAGACCAGAGCCAACACCAGAAACCGAGGAATGAGAGGTAAATGCCAATGGCTGAAAAACTATGCACCTTGCGGAAACGTGGGGGGGTAATAGTAGTATAAGTGGCACACCTTATGATTATCAAATCTTTACTAATGGGCAATCATATACAGTGCCTTATGATGGTTTTGTTACTGTTTGGACGCAATCTGGACAGGCTGCGACAAATTTTACCTTAATGAAAAATAATGTTACAGTACCACTTACAACTGCATATATGACAGCATTAAGTTATAATTGTGGAGTTGCTTTTCTTGAAGTCAAGAGTGGGGATGTTCTTACAGGCACAACACCAACAAATTACTATTTCAATTTGATTCCCATAAAATAATTATTGAGGTAGTGTATGAGCATTTACAGAAGTGCGTACAATGCAATATTATCCTTAAAAAGGTTTGCTAAAAAAGACGGTGGCACAGACGAGGACATTAATGGTGCAATCGACTATGCCACTGACTTTTTTAAGAAAATCCGATTGCCAGAGGACACAAAACAGATTATTCTGAAAGTGTTAGAAGATAGTAAAAGTGATAAGGATAAAATAAGCGAAGTATGGACAAAGAATTGATGTTTGATGAAGTAAGGCAACTTTGCATGATAACTGGAAAAGCAATAGACAAGATTGCAAAAGATACAGATATTTCACAGGATTTAGTTGCAAAAATGTTTATTGAAACCTTGCAGACGACATTGGACAAAATGGCTGATACATAAAGGGGAGTTTGACGAAATGTTAGTATTAGCTTTTATCGTAGCAACAAGTATATTTCTAAGCGGTTATTTGCTTGGATATTATCACTGTAATAAACGAAATAAGTGATATGCGCAAAAGGTACATTTTGCGAACTTAAAAAGATCGAAAAAATGAACTCAAATGGTTTTAGTTTGAAACCAAAATAGTCCAGGAACTAAAAACAAAAATATCTTTAAATTTTAGATCAGGCACTCTCATCGGGTGCCTGATCTTTTCTTTGAGGGAGAGAAAAATGAATTTAGAGGGATTTTCTGAGGTTTTGAAAGTTTTATTGCAGATTGCTAATGTTGTGATCCTGGGATATGCGCTTTATAAATTCATGAACAAGCCCAGGAACACTCTGGAGGAAAAGGTCAAAGAGCATGAGGTCAAGATCCGGGAGATTGAGGAGTCACTCAAACAAGGCAATGACAGATTTCGAAATGAGGCCTCAACAATTGAGGTCATTCAGATGTGCATGTTGGCACTCCTGGACTTTGAGCTTGCATATTGTGCTCACAACAACTATGAGCATACAGAGGATCTGATCAAAGCTAAAAATCTTTTGCAAGAACATTTAGCGAGGAAAAAAACATGAAAAAACATCTCCCAGCATTGGACAAGTACGTGATATTTGCACTCACATCGTTGATGATTTTCACAATTATTGCCATTGTTTATCAGTTTGTGACTGGTCAGGAGCTGAGCTCAACACTCATCACATGCTTTTTCTCGAGCATGGGAGGAGAGCTGCTGATGCTCTGCATGATTAAAAGATTAAAACTGAAAAAGGAGGGAGATCTGAATGAATAAGCTAACAAGTCGGAAATTCTGGATTTGTGTTGCTGCATTTCTTGCCAGTATTGCAACAAGTATTGCCGGGATCAAGAGCGACAATCAGACTGTCCTGATCATAGGGACTGTTTGCGGAATCCTGTCAGCTGCAATTTATGCTTTTTGTGAGGCCTGGGTTGATGGCAAAGCAGTAAAGACATCAGAGAACTATCCTGAGGCAACAAATGCAATCGGATTCCAGGTTGATAATGAGGAGGGCGCTGATGAGTGAGGTTTTAGGAATTGATGTCAGCCATTATCAGCTGGATATTGACTGGACAAAAGTTGCAAGATCTGGAAAACAGTTTGCAGTCCTCAAGGCAATGTATGAGGCTCAGAGTCACAGGCCGGATGAGTATTTTGAGGCAAATTATCAGGGCGCTGGACGCAATGGCATTGCCCGAGGTGTTTATATCTTTATTGCATCAGCATCCCTCAAAGATCCTGAGGGTGATGCAAAGGCTCTGCTGAGGATCCTCAATGGGAGATCTCTGGAGTATGGCATTTGGCTCGATTATGAGTCAGATGTTCTGAAAAAACAGGGAGCTCACAGGATCTATGATCTGACTCAGATCTATGCAAAACAGTTCAGAGCTGCTGGATATTATACCGGGATTTATTGCAATAGAGACTGGTATTTTAATGTGATTGACCGGAGATTGTGGGATGAGTATGATTTTTGGATTGCAAGATATCCCAAAAATGATGTCGGATCATACAATCCAAACAGCACATTGAAACCATCATATAAACAGGCAGTTGCTTGGCAATATAGCTCCAAAGGAACAGTCCCAGGCATAAGAGGCAATGTTGATCTTGATGTTGATTATGATGGAATCGTCAATCTCCTGGCAAAGGATCCATATAAAAAGAGCTATGAGGAGATTGTCCAGGAGGTCATTGACAACAAGTGGGGAACAAAGGACACAAATCCATCCAGGCAAAAACTCCTGACCATGGCTGGATATGATTATGACATTATCAGGAGGATGGTCAATGAGCGATTCTCGAGAGGATAAGATCCGAGATCTAAAAGAGAATACACCCACAATATTTGCTCCAAATTGTTGGGGTGGAATCACCTATAATCATTTAGGCCTGGAGTTTTGCTCTCCTCTGATCAATATGCATGAGGATCATGATGATTATATTACATTCCTGACTGATCCGATCCATTATATGGATCAGGAGCTCCGGCTCAAAGAAATGTATATTGATGACACACTCTCAAAGCCATTCCCAGTGGTCATGCTGGGTGATATTGAACTCTGGATGAATCACTATGATGATTTTGATGAGGCAGCAGCTACCTGGGAGAGAAGAAAAGCCAGGATCAAGTGGGACAATCTTTTTGTGATGCTCTTTGATGAGGATCCGAAAAGAGTGGAGAGATTCCTGTCACTCCCATATGAGAAAAAAGTGTGTTTTGTCCCATGGGAGACTGACAGGCCGGGGCTCATTCCGGTGCCATACAGACTCCAGGAAAAGCTCAGGAGATATCCATTCTGGGAGATTGTCAACAATCTCGCTCTCGGAGATTTTATTTTATATGATGATGTTGAGCTCCTCCATGATTGTCAGTTTCTCAAGATTGGCAACATCATAAAACAATAGGAGCGTTTATTCTCCTCACCTCATAGGGCAAAAGAGACTCCAGTTGGCGCTGGGGTCTTTTTTGTTTGCTCAAAAGAGTTGACACGAAAGTTGACACGTAAAAATAAAATGCTCATGAATAGGCGGTTTATGCCAAAATTACTGCGTGTTCGAATCACGTCACTCCGATTGAAAAGAAAACTCAGCATTGATGCACAAAATACACTGCAGTGTGCATGGATGCTGAGTTTTTTGATTTTAGAACTGTATTTATAAATCTATAAAATAAATCACAAAATACACATTTTAGACTGAAAAGTTGACACGAAAGTTGACACGAAATCATCCCAGGAGTGATTGTCCATAATCATTCTTTGCAATGTCATTAAATTTCTTTGAGTATTCTTTGCGACTCTCTTTGAATGGTTTGTCATAAATGGTTTTGAGCACTTGAGAGTCTTTTCTCCATCCACCATCAGACTCAACATATTTGGATGGCATCATCTCAGATCGGATTGATGCTGCATATTTTCTGAGGTCATGGAATCGACATGTCACACAGGCCTTTTTGCGGAGTCTCTCAAACATTTTGGTGATCTGATTTGGATTTAATGAGACAACAGACTCATCAGGAGCGACATGAGGCAGCAGCTCCATGAGCTCAGGATCCAATTGGATAGTTCTGACTGAGTTGAGATTCTTTGGCATCTCTCTCCTGATCCATTTTCTGTCCTTATCTTGCACCATTGAGCTGTGTATATAGATCGAGTGCATGTCCCATAAAATATCTTTTCCAGTGAGGCCACACACCTCACCTCTCCTGAGCGTATAAAGACCAGCTAACATGAGAATGACCTTTTGCTCTCTGGTCGCAACCTCCAGGAGTCTGATATATTCATTTTTCTCAGGAGGATTGAGTTCTGGTTTGATCCTCTGAGGATATCTCAATTTGAATTTCTTATCACATCCGGCATAATCAAGAGCCGACAATAAAAAGCTGATCCTGTTTTTGATTGTCCCGGTTGACAGTCTGTTCATTGCCATCTCATTGATCAGAGACTGGATGGTTTTTGTGTCAACTGATGAGACATAATGATCAACGATATCTGCAAAATGCTTTTTCATGTGCAGATAGTCGGCAATGGTTGATTGTGACAACACTGCGGATCGTCCGTCAATGTACTGATCAATTGCAGCGCCGACTGTGATGTCTCCAGATTGCTCCTCATCCTGTTCAAAGAGCCATTGTTTTGCCAGGAGCTCAGCCTTTTCTCTTGCCTTTTTTGAATTATTAGCGCACTCTTTGGGATGCACTGTGAATGATCTTGTGA
>JAEIGA010005240.1_pt1 | contig 19883 bp, 16 predicted proteins | sample 9270691 | NCBI WGS metagenome assembly JAEIGA01 (sample SAMN17057246, study PRJNA624740) | gut metagenome | biome: biome; isolation source: fecal sample | host: Bos grunniens | place: China: Xizang | collected 2019 | reverse complement strand
TTAATGATAGTTTCAATATCTGAATTTAAACTGCGGAATCCTTCTATTTTCATTAATGCCTTCATAGCGTCTTCGTTATTCATTAAACGATTTAAAGTCATGTTATCTACGTTTACAAGTAAAGCAGATTCCCAACGTCTTGCAAGTAAAGATGCCGAAGTGCCAGACATAGCAATATCTAAAATAGCAGAAGCATTTAATTGCGTCATTGCTGAACCATCATAAGCAAGAACAGGTAAAAATTTGATAAATTCAGCAACGCGTTTTTCTGGGTTTGATTCGTTAATATCTAACCTAGAACTATAACTTGCAATTTGTTTTAAAGCTCTATCTAAAGCAAAATCAAAGACGTAACAATTTTCTTTAAGAATTTTTTGATTTCCAAAGTCGTCTTTTATTTCCCAAGGAGATTGCACACGGAAAGCCGTTTGAAAATAAGTTTCCGGGCTTTTTAAATTGCGAAGCATAAAAACACCACTCCAAGGGCGAATCGTAACACCTGTAGTTAATTTACCACAAGAAAGAGTAATCGTTTTTGTATTAAGAGGGGTCTCCATAGCTTTTCGAACTGGTTTTAACGCCTCTAAACCAATACCTGCTTTTGTGCCAGCGCATACAATTATTTGGTAATCATGATAAAAAGTATTTTGCCTTTGTGCTATTAAATTTTTCATAGCATAGCAAGAAGCCACATCGGGTAAAAACCAAAGCGTATGCTGTAAAATATTCAAAAGGCGAGTGTCAGAATATGGCATTGGTGGGCGTTTGTCTTGCCCAAGTTTTAAATCATCAATATTAGAAGGCAAATAAGAACCGCGAATTAAATCAAGCCATTTCTGGACCTCGCGCTCGTGCTTGAATGTCGCATTGTTTTCTTTGCCAGAAGCTTTAAAAAATTCATTCAAATCAAATTCATCAAATTCGCCTGCATTTGCCACGTGGCTGATACTTTCAGGAATCTTGTAAGTAAGCATAACCATTTGCGGCAAACTTTTATAAGGGTTATCTTTTTTAGCCCAAGATTCTTTAGCGCGTTGTTCGTCAGAATAAGTCCAATTAAAAATTTGTTCTTCAATAAATTCACCAGAATTTAAAGCTCTAAAAGGTGTTCCAGAAAGGTATAAATAGTATTTTGTAGTTATTGGTAAAACGCTTTCATCTAAAGCATTACCAGCTTCTTTTGCTTGAAATTCTTCTATATCAAAATCAATTTCAGATTCTTCATCTGCCACTTGGAAAAGTTTTTTAGCGTTCTCTCTCCAAGCACCAAAATGATATTCATCAAAAACAACGAGATCCCAATGCGTAGCATGAATAAATTCATTTTTAGCTTTTATGCCACCAGTTTGATTAGTACCAAGTAAATCCTGGAAAGAACCAAAAACAACAATAGGCTTTTTCTTATCGGCTAGTTCAAATGATTCATCAATAGAAAGTTTATTTTCTTTAGCATCTTTATTAGAAATAAATTGCCAATTTTTAAAATCAATATGATGAATTAGATCACTAGCCCAAGCGCTTTCAACAGCCGGTTTAAAAGTAAGAACTAATATCTTTTTTAACCCCATTGATTCAGCAAGTTTATAAGTGGCAAAAGTTTTTCCAAAACGCATTTTAGCATTCCACAAAAATTTTGGAGATTGCTTGGAATTTTCTTTTAATGCAGAATCAAAATAAGCTTTCGTTTTTTCTACGGCCGCTTGTTGTTCTGGGCGCATAGAAAAAAATTCATTTCTATCGCTATCAGAACGAATGCCGGTTTTTAATTCATTAATGGCTGCAAGAATATCTTTTTCTGAACACTTAAACCATTCCGTATTTTTTTCTAAACGCAAAAAATGATTGCGTTCAAGAATTTTATGCACTTGCTTATCGGTAAAGCAAGAACCATCAGCACACATAGCCGGTTCTTTGAATAAAATTTTAGGTTTTAAACCAGCGGTATGAACTTGCTCTTTTATACGTTCTTCAACGGAACGGTCAGTAAAACCCACTTTAATGTAGCCATTATGAGAATTTGCTTCAGGAAGAGTATAAGCATAAATGGTGGGGCTTATTTGTGGGCGTTCTTTAAAAAAACGATCTAATTGCATAACAACTCCCGATGGCGTTTCAAACAGCCAAAATATGGATTTTTAACTGAAAATTCGGCAAAAAGACAACATTTTAAATACAAATACTTTACTTTTGAAAGTATTTGTAGTATATTTAGAAGTATGAGTACAGTAGTTACAAATATTCGATTAGATAAAGAGCTGAAAGCTTCAGCAACTGAACTTTTTGATGACCTGGGGCTTTCGCTATCGCAGGCTATAACTGTTTTTTTAAAACAGTCCTTGTTGCACCATGGCTTGCCATTTGCCGTTACAAGGCCCCCTTCTAAAGAACTTTTAGAAGCCATAAAAGAAGGTGAAAATTTAGCCCGTGACCCTAATGCCAAAACATATGCATCGCCAAAGGAACTGTGGGATGATTTAGGGTTATGAGCGAAAAAGTATATAAGTATCAAATACGAATAACTAAAAAATTCAAAAAATCTGTGAAGCGAGCCACAAAACGTGGTAAAAGAATACAAAAACTGAAAGACATTGTGGAAATACTTGCCAAAGGCGAAGAGGTTTCTTCTGCATATAAAGATCATGCCCTTACAGGCAATTGGATTGGTCATAGAGAATTGCATATTGAACCAAATTGGCTTTTGATTTACAAGATTGAAGAGAATATCTTGATTCTTGAATTGGTGGATACAGGTTCGCATGCTGATTTATTTGGGCTATAAGGTTAGGCAGTTTCTTTTTCCATAGGACGAATCATTGATTCAATAAAATCAATTTCTTCTTGAGTGAATTTGTATTTCTTATAAAGTTCTTCATCTGTCCAGGGTTTTGAAAAGTCTTGGAGTGGGACGAAACGAAAAACTTCTTGAGATACTTGCATTGTTCCTCTTCCAAAAAATAAAAGAGTTTTGAAAAATTTTGTTTCGGTGTATGAAAGACAATTTTGTTGTTCGTATTTGTTATCAAAAGGACCAATTACAAGAAACGTTTCAGTACAAATAACATTTTGATCAGCTTCGATTAATTTTGGAAATTCAACAGCATCAGTTGAATAAGCTTTAGAAATGAATAATTTGTATTTGTTTACCCATTGAATATTTTTCTGTATAGCATCTTTTTTTACAAAACCTTGAATTCTTTTTGCTCCGCCTTTAAGCCCTTTAACACCCCATATTAATACAGAGTTAGAATATATTTTTTCTTTTAAATTTAATTCAGGATATTTATTTGGACAATTAAATAAATCAGTATTTATGTTAAAAGGTTTTCTAGGAGATACTATTTTAGTAAAAGAATTATTTTCAATAGTTGCTTTTTCAATAATTGATTGCCTTCTAGAATCTCTAATAACAATGTTGAAATTTTCTGTTTTTAAATATCGTTTAGTTTTTATTTCTTTTTCATTTTTAGGTTTGTATACATATTCAGTAACTCCTTTGTAATCTCTATCCCATAAGAAATAATTTACGCCACCATCAATATGCAATCCATTAAAACATTCAGAAGAATCTTCATAATCGTAAATAAATCGAATGTTTTTATTATTCATCATTTTTTCTCTAAAATTTTGTAGACCTCTTCCACCAACCATCCATTTTGAAGGAACAATCATTGATGCATATTTAGGCTGTAATACAAATGCTTTTTCAATAAATTTTTGATAAATAGGCATTGCTGCATCAGTACTACCTCCACTTCCATCACTTAGTTGATACGGAGGGTTGCTGATAATCACGTCAAATTTCATATTGAAAATTCCTTCGGGGTTCTCGGTGTGAATCCATTCGTAAGCGTGTGTTTCAAGGGAATCGCCTCGGCTGTATTGTTCTTCATTGGCACCGCAAAATTTGCATTTGCCATTTACCCATGTGTGGTTTATGCGTTTAAAGCGAATGTTACCTTCGGCATTATCAAAGTGAGAAATAGAGTATTTGTAATTGGGTGATTTAGAACAATAAACGCTTCGGCGGGAAACCAAGCTTGTCATTTCTGTAATGGCTATTCCAAAAAGTTGCTTGTGAAAAATATGGTCAATTGTTTGTTGTAATTCTTTTTTGAAACAAACATCATCTGTAGAAAGTTCCTCGTCATTTTCTGCTTTTTGGTTTATGCTTTCTATTACTTTTTCATAGCCAGGCATTTGGTTTTTAAGCAAACGTTTTGCTATTTCTCTTAAAAAAACACCTGTTTTACAGCATGGGTCTAAAAATGTGGTTTCTGAACTTTCAAAAAGTTCCTGTGGGAGCATGTCAAGCATTTTATTCACGATTTCTGGCGGTGTGAATACTTCATCGTTTGACAAATTTGCAAGACAGCTTAATACATCTGGATTATGTTTGTTCATCTTTCCAAAGACTCCTATAATCGGTGGTGTATTGCTTTAAAAATTTCCCTTCATCACTTGGGGCATTCTCTGTTGAAAAGGAGATTTGTTCATTGGCTTTGTTGGTAGATTCAGTTTTATTAGAGCTACTTCCAATACGCATTAAATCTTCAAAGGTGTAATCTTTTCTTTGAATAATGTTTCCGCGAATAAAAGCCCATTCTGAAAAAACAATAGGTGTCTCGGTGTCTTTAGCGTTTTCGTCAACTTGCATTAAAGACAGAGCGTTTCCACAAACGATGTTTTTATTTAAAATAAAACGAGCCGATTTTTGAACGTCTTCATTTGTTTCTGTTTTGCAAATACTTTTGTAGGCTTTTTCCCAAATTTTATAAAGCCTTTTTTGACAATCTTCTACATTATCATTTAAAAGTTCTACGCCATAAATGCTTGAAAGGGCAAGGATTGAATTTCGTTCATAATCTAAAGGGCTTTTTCGGTATTTTTTCTTAACAACTGAAAGTTTACGTTCTAAAATTTTGACTAAAAAATTCCCGGTTCCACAAGCGGGTTCTAAAAATCTGGAGTCAATTCTTTCTGTTTCTTGCTTGACTAAATCAAGCATAGCATTCACTTCGCGTTCAGCAGTGAAAACCTCGCCATGGCAAGCGACTCTTTGCTTTGATTTAATTTGTTTTTGTTGTTTCACGAAACCTCAGGGAACTTGCCCTGATTCTTCGCCATTCGACTTGCACTTTTTTAAAATAAAGAAAGCGTGGTGTCGAATGCACTTATTTAACTGAGGCTCTGGTAAACCTATCCAACATAAGCACAAACGACCCACGCACAATGTGCGTGAGCACGCTTGCCTTATTCTCGTCGGATTTTGAAAATTTACCAGATTTTCAGTTAAGAGAATAAGAGCAAATAACTCAAATGTCTATGTGTCTATAGATGTTCTACAGACTACGTTAAATTGAATATAGAAAAAAATACTTTTGGGTGTAATAATTTTTGATTTAAGGCTTCTTGTGAGCTATCTGAACTTGATTTCCTCTTAAATTTTTAATCTTATTTTTCTATTTTTGCAAAATGGTTATGAATTGGTTGGATGTATTTAATTATTTGTTTTGGTTGCCTATCGTTTTTTGGGTGGGGTATTTCTTTTTTGCTCGTTATGTGGCTTACCCGATTACACTCCGTAAATTTTTGAGAAAAGGAGAAACCTGGGTGTATATTCCGCAATGGTGGAAAACGAAAAAGGCTTTTTGGGCTAGGTTCTTTTCTGTTACCATTTCTCTTTTTACAATTCTTTTTTCAACACTTTGTGCTTGTTGGGTAATAGGACTTGTTTCTCCAAGGCATGCTTTGTTTGGTTGTCTGTTTTTTCCGATTTTTGTTTTGCTTTCGGTTTTTGTGTTTCGCCGTTCTTCTAAGTTTGTTTATTCTTTACAAAGAAGCACTTATTTCTTGTTTTATAGGCGAATGTTGCACAATTCTCAAAAAAATGGTCGCGTTATGAACGATTCCGATTTGCGTTCAAGAACTTCATGGGAATTGCAACGGACTTTGTTACGGACTGAAAAATCTGGTAGGCTTTTGCGCTATCTTTTTTCTGCGGCAAAGACAAAAAAGATTCCTAAGGATTTGTATGCGGAGGCTGTTTTATGAAAAATGAAAATTACCGCTATGCAGAAGAAATGCTTTTGAAAGTTTCTAGAACTTTTGCGCTGAACATAAATGTTTTGCGTGGACAATTGCATAAAGGCATTTTACTTGCTTATTTGTATTTGCGTATAGCAGATACGGTTGAAGATGATCCAATTTTGCATGCAAATGAAAAAGAGCGATTGCTGAAATTGTTCTCGGCTATTTTTGAACAACCAAAAATCAGTACAGAACGCTTAATGGCATTTTTAAATGCTTTGCCTTCGTACTGGTCAACTTCTGAAGACCCGAACCATCACCTTTGTGTGCATGCAACAAGAGTGGTGCCTTTGCTTTCTGATTTAGATGAAAAATACGCTGGTCCAATTCGGGAAGTAGTTGTTGAAATGTGTAGCGGTATGGTTAAGTTTGCGTTACGGCAAGAACGTTCTTTAGCCTTTGGTTGGTTTACTTTAGATAAAGTTGAAGATTTAGATGAATACTGCTATTATGTGGCTGGTATTGTTGGTCGGCTTTTAACAAAACATTTTTATGCGGCTGCTTCTGGCATTAATGACAAACGTTTAGCCGAGATGCAAAAGCTCGATGTGAGTTTTGGGCTTGCTTTACAAATAACAAACATTGTTAAAGATGTTTTAGAAGATTCTGAACGTAAAGTTTGTTTTATTCCTGAATCCATTTGTAAAGCTCATGGTTTTGAAAATTCACCAGCATTGTTTGAAGAATACGCCAATAGAGATGCAAGGGCAGCGGTTTTAGCAGAACTTGTCGAAAAAGCTTGGACGCATGTGATGGAAGGTGTGGAATACATTCTTCTTGTGCCAAGGCGTTATATGCGCATTCGTTTGTTCTGTTTGTGGCCTTTGCTTATGGCAGCAGAAAATTTAAAAGCAATTGGCGACGGGCATATTGTTTTTGATTCTGTTGGTAAAGTGAAAATTTCAAGACAAGATGTTAAAAGAATAATTACAAGTACATCCCGTCATTTTTATTCGAACCGCTGGATTCGTAAAACTTTTGAGGATTTAAAACCATGCTGAAAAAAATCAATACATGGAAGTTTCATTTGTTTGTAATTGTTCTTGGAGTTGTTTTTGATCAAGTGACAAAATTTTGGGCAGTCGCTCGTTTTACGAATGAAAGTGGGTTTCCTAATTACCAGAAGATACAAATTATTGGTGATTATCTGCGTTTTGCGCTTGCTTATAATGAAGGCGCCGCTTTTAGTAGCAGACCTCAAGATATTTTGCCGTTTCTTTCTCCAACGATTTTCTTTTTGCTTTTGACTATTGTTGCAATGGCTGCACTTGTTTGGTTTTATCGTTCAATTGATTTGCGTGATTGGGTTTCAAGACTTGGACTTTCCATGGTTTTTTCTGGTGCTATTGGGAATTTTATTGATAGAATGCGTATTCAGAAAGTGGTGGATTTTATTGATTGTGATTTACCAGATTTTATTATGCCGCGTTTTCCGACATTTAATGTGGCAGATTCTTTTGTAACAGTTGGAGTTGTTCTTTTACTCCTTTCACCACTTGTTTTGAAAAAAATCCACAAAGAAATTAAAGAAGAAGCGAAAGCGAAAAAGGAATCAGCATGTTAAAGTTTGTTGTTGAAGAAAGTTCTAGTGGTTCAAGAATTGATAAGTTTTTGCAAACCGTTTGTCCTGATTTTTCTAGGACAGACCTTCAAAAGTTATTGCTTGCTAAAAAAGTTTTATTTCAAGGCAAAGAATTGCAAAAGAATTTCCGCGTTGAAACGGGTATGGAAATAGAAGTTTTAGCTTTGCCAGAAAAAGAAGCTTCAACGTTAGAACCTGAAAATATTCCTCTTGATATTGTTTATGAAGACGATGATATTGTGGTTTTGAATAAGCCTAGAAATCTTGTGGTGCACCCTGGTAATGGTGTGAAAACTGGGACGCTTGCCGCTGGTTTGCTTTATCATTTTAAAGAATCCCTTTCTTCTATTAATGGCCCGCTCAGACCAGGAATTGTGCATAGGTTAGATAAAGATACTCCAGGCCTTATGCTTGTTGCAAAAAACGATAAGGCACATAGGCATCTAGCAGAACAATTAGAAACGCATTCTCTTGCAAGAACTTATCATGCTCTTGTTTGGGGCAACCCTCGTGATTGGGAAGGGTTTGTAGAAGCGCCTTTAGGTAGAGATGTTCGTAATAGGCTTAAACAAGCTGTGACAAAATCGGGTAAGCATGCAAAAACTCATTTTAAAGCGTTAGAGTTTTTTACTTTTGCAAGTTTACTAGAATACCGTTTAGAAACAGGGCGCACACACCAGATTCGCGTGCATAGCCGTTTTATGGGAAACCCGGTTTTTGGTGACCCACTTTATGAAGGCCGTAATGCTTGTTTAACAAGGGTGCCTCCACTTTTCCGGGATATTGCTGAAAATGCTTTGAATATGACTTCGGCACAGTTGTTGCAAGCGGTTAAAATCCGGTTTGTGCACCCACGGACTGAAGAAGAAATGGAATTTGAAGTCCCACATGAAAAGGAATTTGCTGAAGTTCTTGAATATTTGCGTGAACGTGTAAAAAGTGATGCACCTGATTTTTCAATGGATTCATTTAGAGCGTTTGATGGTGAAATGCGTTTTGAAGAAGAGGAATTTTTTGAAGAGGAAAGCGAATACGAAGCTCCGCCAAGAAAAGAACGCATGACTCGTGCTGAACGCTTAGCTAAAAAGAAAGAACGCCTAGCTAAGAAAAAAGCATTAGAACTTGAACGCAAAAAAAGAGAAGCTGAAAAACGTGGTGAAAATCCAGAAGAAGTAACGGCTCCTGGTTATGAACCCACAATAGACCCGAATCTTTTATGAGAACTCTGAAAGATTTTCTTCTTTCTGAAAATGTTGCATCGTTTTCTGAATGGGAAAACGCAAGTAATGGCATTTTTCATGTGACTGGCCTTACGCCGCCTTCGGCGGCAATGCTAGTGGCAAAGCGGTTTTTAATTACGCAAGAAAATACAATTGTCATTACAAACGATTATCGGACAGCAGAGATCTGGCTTGAAAATTTAGAAGCATTTGTTTCTAAAGAATCGTTACTTTTTTTACCAGGAATCGGTTTAAAACCATACGAAGAAAAGAACCCATTTGACGGTTTGTTAGAAGAGCGTTTGCGTTTTTTTGCTCATGTTAATGATTCAAAGCATATTGTTATTTGTCCGTTAGATTCTCTTTTAGCTAGGCTGCCGGGAAAAGATTTTTTAGAAAGAAAAATTCTGGATTTTAAAGTGGGCGATGTTTTAGACCCGCTTTCTTTGCGTGAAAAATTTTTGAATATGGGCTTTAAAGAACAGCCAATGGTCGGTAGCGTTGGTGAGTTCTCTATGCGTGGGTGTATTGTAGATGTTAATGGCTTTTTATATGAACACCCAGTGCGCTTTGAATTTTTTGGTGATGAATTGGAATCGATTCGTTTCTTTGATATTTTCACACAGCGTTCCATTGAAAATTTAGAAGAAATCCGAATTTATCCGATGGGAGAATTTTCTTTACCAGCAAAAGAACGACTTATAGATGAACAAAGTTTGGTGGGCTTTTGGTGGAAACGCCCCAAGTATGAAAATTTAATCGCTTCGATTTTTGACTATTTACCAAATGCCAATATTGTTTTTGATGAATCAGGGAACTTGGCGGAATTTGCAAGAGATTATTGGAAAAAAATTGAGAAAAAATTCTTTGAAATAAAAGGCTCACTAACGGCAGAATTTTTACCGGAAAAACTTTGGTGGAAATACGCTGAATTTTCTGAAATATTTGGTAAAGCACTTGCTTTAGATATTACTCGAATTGAAGCGGAAGGCAAAAATTGGCAAAAGATAAATGTAAAACCGCAATCTTTTGAAGATGCAGGCATTGAAGCTACTGAAAAGAAAATTATTGATTTCTATGAAAATGGTGGAAAAGTTTTTTTAGTTGCTCCGACATCTGGTGCTATTTCTAGAATGCAACATCTTTTTGGAGAATCGCCAGTAGAAGAATTTTTAGAAGCACCACTTACAGAAGGTTTTTGGTTAGAAGACGATAAAATAGCGTTTCTTTCAGATGCAAGAATTTTTAATCGCCATCAAAAGAAAAGTCGCAAGCGTTCTATTGCTGGTTCTGTTTCTTCGGCACTTTTAGTGGAGTCACTTTCAAGAGGCGATTTAGTGGCTCATGAAGATCATGGGGTCGGGCGCTATCTTGGGCTTGTCCGCGTAGAAGTTAATGGCGGTATGGTGGACTGCGCCTTGCTTGAATATGCTGGCGGTGACAGGTTACGTTTTCCTGTTTCTGATTTGCAAAAAATTGAACGTTTGCAACAGCCCGATGAAGTAGAAGTCAAGTTGAATCGCTTGGGTTCTAAACTTTGGGAAAACCAGAAAAAACGCGTTAAAGAAAAGGTTATAAAAATTGCAAAAGAATTGGTAGAACTTTATGCAAAACGCGAATTGGTTGAAGGTTTTGCGTTTCCACCAGATTCTAAAATTCAAGAAGAATTTGAAGCCTCTTTTGAATACACTCCTACTCCAGATCAGATTTCTGCAACGGCAGATATTAAACGCGATATGGAAAGTGGAAAGCCTATGGACAGGCTTGTTTGCGGTGATGTTGGCTTTGGTAAAACAGAAGTCGCTATGCGCGCTGTTTTTAAATGTGTCCTTTCAAAGCGACAAGTGGCCGTTCTTGTTCCAACAACGATTCTTGCAGCGCAACATTACGAAAATTTCTGTGAACGCTTTGCCGCGTTCCCTGTGAATATTGAATTGTTGAACCGCTATAAAACAGCAAAAGAAAAAAATGCCATTTTTGAAAAACTTGAAAAAGGAAGTGTGGACATTGTTATAGGAACACATGCACTCCTTTCTGAAAAAGGGCGTTTTAAAGATTTAGGCTTGCTGATTATTGATGAAGAACAAAAATTTGGTGTAAAGCAAAAAGAAAAATTGCGAGAACTCCGCCTAGCTGTGGATACGCTTTCTATGAGTGCAACACCAATTCCACGTTCTTTACATTTAAGCCTTACAGGTGTTCGCGATATTTCGCTAATCAATACGCCACCAATGAATCGCTTGCCGGTTGAAACCAAATTAATGCGCCGGGACGATGCTATTTTAGCAGAAGCTATTAAAGATGAAATTGCGCGAGGTGGGCAGGTTTTTGTGGTAAATGACCGAGTGCAAACTATAGAATCTCTAGCTGCCGATGTAGAATCTTGGGTGCCTACAGCACGAGTAGCTGTTGCTCATGGCCAAATGAATGACAGAGATTTAGAGCGTACAATGGAAGCGTTCCTTGCCGGAAATTTTGATGTTTTGGTAAGTACAACTATTATTGAATCTGGTTTAGATGTGCCAAGAGCCAATACAATTATTATAATGAATGCACACCATTTTGGAATAAGTCAGCTTTATCAGATGCGTGGCCGTGTCGGGCGTTTCGATGTTTTGGCGTATGCTTATTTGGTGACTCCGGCACAAGGTGAAATTTCTCAGGATTCTTCTAGGCGATTAGAAGCTCTTGCACAATTTACGGATTTGGGTTCAGGGTATCAGTTAGCGATGCGCGATTTAGAAATTCGTGGGGCAGGAAATTTACTTGGTTCAGAACAACATGGTTTTATTGCAGAAGTTGGCTTTGAAACGTATGTGCGTTTAGTAAAAGAAGCGGTAGAAATGCTTCGAGGTTCTTCTGTTGATAAGCCTTTGCAGCCACGTGTTGAATTAGGTGTGGACGCATTTTTGCCAGAAGATTGGATAGAAGATGGCTTAACGAGAATTTCTCTTTACCAACGCATTGCAAGAGTGAAAACTTTACAAGAATTAGAAAATTTGCGTAATGAATTAACAGACCGTTTTGGAAATTTGCCAGTTGCTGCTGAAATGCTTTTGCTTGTTACAGAAGTTGGGCTTTGCGCGGCGTTCTTGAAAATACAAGGATTGCTTTTGAAACGCGGAATGCTTGCTTTGACTTTTACAGAATTTCCACCACCAGAACCAACAACTCTTGCAGAAATTTTATCTCTTTCACCGTTTCCAATGCGCTATTTAGCGAATACTCCTTTACAAGCTGTTGTTGAAATTGGAATGGGAAACATTCATGAACAAGCTAAACGCACATTAGAATTGTTTAGGGCTTTTGAAAAACGTTCTAACGCCCCATTGCAAAAAATTTCTCAGGAATCAAAAATTTAATTTGAAAAGAATTCAACGCTTGAAATAATAACCATTACAAGAACAAAAATACCATAAGCAACTTTTAAAAAAGTACTCGCTAAAAAACCAAGGAAAGAACCCCAAGCGGCTTTTAATGCTTTTTCGTTGTTCTTGGCAATGATTTCTCCAATGTACGCACCAACAAAGGGGCCGGCAATTATTCCGATTAAACCAAAAGGTCCAATAACAATTCCAAGAAGAGGTAAAACAAACATGCCCACAACAAGCCCTATAGTAGAACCCCAGATTCCGTATTTTGTCCCACCTAATTTTTTTGTGCCATAAATTGGAACAATGTAATCAAGAACTGTAATCAGAACGGCTAAAATTCCTGTTGCTAGTAAAAAAATCCAATTAGCTTCTTCTGTTGGCAAAGCAAGTAGAAAAAGTAAAGCAATGTAACTTATCGGTGGCCCTGGAATAACGGGTAAAACAGCCCCAGCTAAACCAGTAAGAGCAAACAAAATGGCTAAAATCAGAAAAACGTAATCCATAGAGTAAAAGCAATAAAAGAAATTTCTTGTTAAATATACTTTTTAGTAAAGTGATGAACAATGTATTTTATTTTTGTGTTTCTTATTTATGTTGAATATTTTGAAAAATAAGTGGCAAAAATAATCAGCAGGTTTTATCATTCCGGGCAATTTGTTTATAGCGATTAAAACCAAAAAGAAATATTTTTCTAATTTCTAAAAGTTCTTTTAAAGGATTGAAATGAATTATTTAGGCATAGATTATGGCGAACATCGTGTAGGGATTGCTTTTGCAGATTCTGAACTGCGCTGGGCTTTTCCGCGGGTGACGATTGACCAGAAAAAAGAAAACCTTTTTGAACGCTTGACAGAAATCCAACAAAAAGAAAAAATAGATTGTTTTGTTGTCGGTATGCCTTATCATCCTGATGGAAGAACTAATGGGAAAAATGTTGTCGTTGAAGCATTTATTGTTGAATTAAAAAATCATTTTCCTGAAATTCCAGTTTACACACAAGACGAATCTTATACAAGTGTTCAGGCTTTAGAACGCACGTCTTACTTAAGTAAAAAGAAAAAAAAGAATGCCAAAGGAATAATTGATTGTGAAGCTGCATCAATTATTCTTCAGAATTTTTTGGACAATAATGTATGATGAAAATTCTTTTTGCTCTTTTAACGGCGATTTGTATTTATTCTTGTTCTTATTCTGAAGACGGCCCTATTTCTATTTATCCAGAAGAACTAGAAGGTGATTATTCGGGCTTTGCTTTGTTTGCCTCTTTAGATTCCGGAAACTTTATTCATTTACGAAAAGACACGCTTCGCGTTGTTTTAGATAGCATTTGGACTTTGTCAAATTGTTTTTTAGAAAATATTTCATTTGAAGAGTCAAAAGAAGATTCCATACTCTTTTTAAAGCCAATAATTCATTTTTCTCTTTCAGCAACGGATTGTGCGTCTCCATTATTTTTTCCAGAAACATTGATTTCTATACCGCCATCAGATTCTTGGAAATCCTATCAAGAAATTCGGGTTATGGATTCTCAAGGAGAACTTGAAGATTCTATTTTCTTAAGAAATGGTGATTTTTTGAAAGATACATTTGAAATTTATATTGATTCTTCTTTTGCAGACCCTTACCTTTTACCGCGTAAAACAAAAGGCGAACCTTCGATTCTAAAAAAAATCGATTCGTTACAAGAACGTACATTCTATTGGAGGACAATGGAATCTCGTTGTACTTATATTGTAGATACTTGCGAAACAAAGCTAGATACTTTGTATCCAAATTCTTGGTCTTTGCGAGATACAAATCTTGTTCCGATTCGCTTGACTTGTAAAGATTCAACGCTGCGTTATTGTTTGCAACGAGATTGGAAAAATGATTCCCTTGCATTAGGTAAATTGAATGAACGCTTAGACACACTCTGGTATTATTCTTGGTTTTTAATTCAAGAAATGCCAAAGGGAGGAATGTTGAACAAATTGTCTTATTCAAACATTTCTCATAAGACAAAAGTTCAAATAACAGAAGAAATATTCAAACCAGAATCTGAAAAAGATTACATTACAAACCCGGATTCTTCTTTGATGTTTTATGATTTGCGGACAGGAGAAAAAGTCTCTTATGACGATTCTCTTTACTCTGTTTTTAAAAATGCAGAAATAGGCCGCGATACATTATAAGGAATTTTTATGGCTAAAAAAAATCTTTTGCCTTTACTTGTTACTATTGGAGACCCAAACGGGATTGGTCCAGAAATTGCTGTTTCTCTTTGGAAAATGAAACATCGCGTCAAACGCCCTATCGCTTTAGTTGGGGACTTTCAGGTTGTGCTTTCAGCACTTGCTTTAAAAGGCATTTCTAAAGAAGCGGTTTTGATTGAATCTCCTGAAGAAGCGAAAAAAGCTTGTGAATTAGGGATGATTCCGGTGCTTTCTTGTGGCGTTAATTTTAAAGGAAAAATTCGTCCAGGGAAAATTTGTAAAGAAGCAGGGAAAGCAAGTATTGCCTGGGTTCGTGAAGCAACAAAATTATGTCTTGAAAAAAGAGCGGCGGCAGTTGTAACAGCCCCACTTTGTAAAGAATCTGTAGAAAAAACAGTTCCTGGCTTTCAAGGACATACAGAATTTATCGGTGAAATGTGCGGCGATTCGCGCCCCGTACTTTGCCTTGTTCATAAAGATTGGGTTGTGGCTCATGTAAGTACGCATGTGTCTTTATGTGAAGCTTGTGACAGAGCAAAAAAAGAACGTATTTTAAAAACGGCAACACTCCTTAATGATTTTTTAATTCGCTATAAAAAAGTGAAAACACCTTGCTTAGGAATCGCTGGGTTAAATCCACATGCCGGCGAAGGCGGGCTTTTTGGAACAGAAGAAATAGAAGAAATTATTCCGGCAATTCGTGAATTGAAAAAGAAAAAAATTAAAGCAGAAGGCCCGTTCCCAGGAGATGTGATTTTCCCTAAACTTCGCAGTGGTGCTTTTGATGGCGTTGTAGCCATGTATCATGACCAAGGGCATATCGTGACAAAAACTTTGCTCTTTCAATTAGGGCAAGTTAAAAAAACAGGTGGAGTCAATACAACGCTTGGATTACCGGTGATTCGGACAAGTGTTGATCATGGAACAGGTTTTGATATTGCTTGGCAAGGAATTGCTGATGCGAATTCTTTAAAAGATGCTTTAGAATTAGCAGATTGTTTGGCCCTTGATTAGTTGATTCATTATGATTAAGTATTCTTTTTCTGCAGAAATAAATGAAAATGACAGAGACGCTATTGTCTCTTCTAAATTGTACCTAGATTGGTTAAAGCAAATAGAGCAAAAATTTTTAGTTGAAGAAATTCATTTTTCTTCTGTTGATTTTCGTTTCAATTCAAAGAATCCTTTGTTTATAAAGTTGAAAGCCAAAGCTTTTTTACCAGATTCTAGGCCTGTTCATGGGATAGTTTTATTGCGTGGTAATGCAGTAGGTGTTCTTGTTGTTCTTTATTGCGAAGGAAAACCTTATTTACTTTTAGTCAGACAACCTAGATTTCCAATAGCCGAACATTCATCTCTTGAAATTCCTGCGGGCATTTTAGATTGGTCCGGGGACTATTCAAAAGTAGCACTTGCAGAACTTGAAGAAGAAGCCCAAATCAAAGCGTCAAAAGAAGAACTCATAGACTTGACTGCTTTTTTCCATGGAGAAAATGTAGAAGGCTTTGCGGCATCTTGCGGACTTCTTGATGAAAAAATTCGTTTGTATGCAATAGAACGCACTGTCACACGAGAAGAACTTGAAAGTTTAAATGGTAAAGAACAAAGTTATACAAAAGAAGAAGAATGGATTCGCACAGAAGTTTTACCTTACGAAGAAGCTTCTAAAAAATTCCTTGATGGCAAAAATTTAATTGCGCTTTTTATGTATGAGCGTTACCTTGAAAGTAAAGGCAGGCTTTCTCGCACACAGATGCAAGCCCCATAAATTTTAAACCGGAGAAGTTATGTATTTAGTCGTTGGACTTGGAAACCCTGGCTCGCAATATGAAAATACCCACCACAATGCGGGTTTTTTAGCTGTAGATACACTTGCCGAATCTTCAAACTGGAAATCAGAACACAAGGCTTTAACGCAAAAAATTCAAATAGCTTCAGAAGATGTTCTTTTGGTAAAACCGCAAACTTATATGAATTTAAGCGGTGAATCGGTACAAGCTTTAATGACTTGGTATAAAATTAAACCAACTAATCTTATCGTTATTTCTGATGATGTGAATTTGGATTTAGGCCGCATTCGTATCAGGGCAAAGGGGAGTCATGGTGGGCAAAACGGGCTTCGCAACATTATTGAAAAAATTGGTGACCAGTTTATGCGTATTCGTTTAGGTGTTGGAAAATGCCCAGAACATTACGACCTTTCTAATTGGGTGCTAGCTAAATTCAGCAAAGACGACAGAGAAATATTCAATAAAACGCTTGAAAAAATTCCGGCACTACTTAACTGCTATTTAAAAAATGGCATAGAAACTTGTATGGAACGCTATAACGGAAAGTGAATATTCCTTTTGGTTGAAAATCTTAGTTCGTATAAAGATTACACTACCATTTATTTTAAAATTGTTCCAATGGGCGTTAGAAGGAGATTTCTTTAATTGCTATTTAGCCTAAAAACTGTGTTTTTTAAAAGGCAAAAAATGTTTTAATAGAAGGTTTTTTCTATATTTCCCCTGCAAAATGAGGTTTTTATGAAACTTTTGCCTGAAGCTTTAACTTTTGATGATGTTCTTCTTGTTCCTGGGGAATCTGCGGTCCTTCCGTCTGCAACAGATGTAAGCACTCAACTTTCTTCCACTATCAAATTGAAAATTCCTATTATCAGTGCTGCTATGGATACTGTTACCACAGCGCCGCTTGCTATTTCTATTGCCTTGCAAGGTGGTTTAGGGATTATTCATAAAAATATGAGCCCAGAAGCACAAGCAGAAGAAGTTCGCAAAGTGAAACGCTGGCAATCTGGTATTGTAAGTGACCCAGTTACTCTTGATGCCGACGAACCTGTGCTTCATGCTTTTGAAATGCGTGCTCGTACTAAAGTCAGTGGTTTCCCAGTGCTTTCAAAAGGTAAAGTAGTTGGTATGCTTACTAGTCGTGATTTAAGAACGATTACAGATACGTCTGTGAAAGTAAAAGATGTCATGACTAAAAAGCCGATTACTGCAGGTCCAAAGATTAGCCTTGCTAAAGCAAAAGAAATTTTAAATACAAATCGTATTGAAAAGTTGCCTTTAGTCGATGCAAACGGGACTTTAAAAGGTCTTGTCACTATGACAGACATTCTTAAACGCGAAAGCAACCCGAATGCAAGTTTAGACAAAAATGGCCAGCTTTTGGTTGGTGCTGCCGCAAGTACTTCTGCTGATTCTCTTGAACGCATTAAACTTCTTGTGGAAGCTGGTGTAGATTTACTTGTGATTGATACAGCGCATGGTCACCACATTGGTGTTCGCAATATGGTAAAAACCGTTCGTAAAAAATACCCGAAACTTACCATTTGTGCTGGTAACGTTTGCACACCAGAAGCAGTTCTTGAACTTGCAAAATGTGGTGCCGATATTGTGAAAGTAGGCATTGGCCCTGGTTCTATTTGTACAACAAGAATCGTGGCTGGTGTTGGTTACCCACAATTCTCCGCTATTGTAGAATGTGGTAAAGCAGCTCGTAAAGCAGGTGTAAAAATTATTGCTGATGGTGGAATCAAGTATTCTGGTGAAATCGCTAAAGCACTTGCTGCTGGTGGCCATGCTGTAATGCTTGGAAGCCTTTTTGCTGGCACAGAAGAAAGTCCAGGTGAAGTTATTCTTGCTGATGGCCGTAGCTACAAGAGTTATCGTGGTATGGGCTCTGTTGGCGCTATGAAAGCAGGTTCTTCTGACCGTTATTTCCAATCTAATGTAACAGAAGAAAAGAAATTCGTTCCAGAAGGTATCGAAGGTCGTGTTCCTTACAAAGGCCCGTTACGCGATACGGTTTACCAACTTGTTGGCGGTATTCACCAGGCTATGGGTTATGTTGGTGCCGCAAACTTAGATGAACTTTACAAGAAGGCAACTTTTGTTCGGATTACAGGCGCGGGTTTAAGAGAATCTCACCCACACGATGTAACAATCACAAAAGAAGCCCCAAATTACAGAGCATCTGAATAAAAGTAAAAACCTATGCGAAAGCATAGGTTTTTTTGTATACAGAAAACTACCGGCTACGCCGGTAGTTCCATAAAAGCCTTCTGGCGGTCATGAGAAAGAGTGTTTAAGTTTTGAAAATAACTGATTATGCTTGGTCCCGTATATGAAGAAATGTCTGTTATGGCGTCGGGCTACTTTTGTATGAATCTATTTGAATTATGGTTTGATTTTTTTACTTTATTTAGAATATAATTTGCTCGTAGTGAATTTACATTCAATTATTCTCATAAGGCTTTATTTTTCTTACAAGAAAATTACAACAAGAAGTTTTCCTTTGTTATATTTCGGTAGTCTTTTTTGAAAGTTAAGGTAGAATGTAATGAAAATATTTGTTTTTATAGTTTTGTTGTTTTCCAGTGTTTTTGCAGAAGCTGATTACGATAAAGCAGTTTCTCAGTACAAAAAAATCCCACAAAATATAAATGAAGAAATAAGTTGGTTAAAACCTTATAATGAAACATTTTTACCATATAACAGATGTGGAGAGGTTGAAAATTTTGAGATAACAGATGTTGATGAGAGAGTTGACTATTACTGGGATTCAAAAGAAAATTTATTTGATATTAATCATTATTATTGTTTAGTAAGTATTGTTCGAATAACTTATCGTGTATCTTGTTTGAATAAGTTACAATATGAAGGTGTTTCTTATTTATTGAGTGATCCTAAAAAATTAAATGAAACATTAAATCCTAGTGATAAAGAAGTTGAAAATTTCAAATCTCAGCAACATGATTGGATTTCTAAACCTTTTTCTTGCATAAAAAGTGATGGAAAATTTGATGAAGCTTGTTCAGAATTTGATGGTTATGATGGAATTTTTGACAAACAAGCATTAATTGAAGATTGGGAAAAACAAAAAGTTGCTTATCCTGAATGGAAATATATGGGTATTCCTGGGAAAAAACTTGCAAAGCCAATTCTGTTTGTGCATGGCTTGGGTGATGATTATAAATCTTGGGGGGTAACATCTGTTGTTGAAGCAGATTCGCTATGTGAGAATGATGCAACTTGTGTAGAAATGTGGCCATCTCTTTGCACTAGTAAATATTCGCCTAGATCTACTTTTGAAGATCTCCAAAAAGCAATCTGCACTGATGAATTAAAGAAAAAATACAACAATTATAAAGAAGCTTTGTTAAGGACTAATGATGATTTTCAGAAGGGGTTGGTAAAAAAATACAGCATAGGGTCGGCTCCTGATATTATAGTTCGTAATCAGAATATCTATATTACAGACGATAATATTAATAGTGATGGATTGTATTTCTTTCAGGCTCCAGGGAAAATAAATGAGGAGAAAAGGTGGGAAGAGGCTTCGCTTAATTGGGACAACGCAGATGCACAAAACTCTCAGTCTAGAAAGTTATATCAAAAATTAGAAGAAATTTTAGATGACTTTT
>JAEIGA010005239.1_pt1 | contig 19883 bp, 12 predicted proteins | sample 9270691 | NCBI WGS metagenome assembly JAEIGA01 (sample SAMN17057246, study PRJNA624740) | gut metagenome | biome: biome; isolation source: fecal sample | host: Bos grunniens | place: China: Xizang | collected 2019 | reverse complement strand
CAGCCGTAAGTTTCGATAAATAATTTCTTCATCTTTGTTCTATAAGGTTTAGAAAATAATTTTACGGTGCAAAGTTACATATTAATATTTAAAGGAGAAAGCAAAACCCTCACAAAATGACATTATCCTGCCAGAACTTGCTCTCTGTCAGCGTGCGGCAGAATGGCGTACGAAAGCCATCCGCTCGGCATAGACGTGCAGCGTGCGGCGGTCGACGATGGCTATATTGACCGTTCCGACGTTCATTCCCTCTGTGTCAATCGTCACATGACCGTCTCTGCCTATATTGGCAGTCAGGACATTCCCGCTGCCGTAGACAGCCACAACGAGGTGTCGAGTGTCAACACCCTCAGCAATAGGAATCACATGCAACTTTCCTTCGCGCTGGAGGACACGCATTGTCACTCCGCGCTCCAATGCCTCAGGCACGCTGGTATGACACGACAGCAGTCTGTCGGCATACGCTTCGAGACGATAATGCCGCCCCTTCTCAGGCGTGAAGTGTATGCTGCCCATGCCGAGATGTTCCGTGCGCACCTCTGCCACCACCTCTTCGTTGTCTGTCCGCACCAGCCTCACAGCAGCATCCACACCCGTTCCGCTGCCGTCAGTCACCTTGAATGCCAGCCGTTGCAAGTGTCCTGCTATGAGATGTCCGCCTTCAGGCAGCGCCGCTATTCTCATCCTGTATGTCGCGGCAGTATCCTGCACGTCGTCAGAGCGTCGGCGGCGTGTCTTCCCTTTTGCCTTATCAGCCGGCTGCAGATTGTCAGCCTGTGTGGCAGATACGGCATTCAGCGCACCCACTCTCAGCCGTTTATATGCGAAGAGCTCCTGCGGGAAGTTCATCATCCATTGTGTGTATGCCGCAAGCGTATAGTTTCCTGTAGCGAGAGTAGGCGGCAGATCAATGGCACTGGCAAACACTCCGAGCGAGTCGCGTTTGAGCATTATGCGCTGTATGAGCGTGTCAGCCTGGTTGTCATGCAGTTCCACGTATATATATCGTGAGCGATGCTCTGGAAACGCCTTGCTTGTAGACGGTATGTTTGTGGCTGCATCGACAAGATGAGCCCTCATCCATACCTTGTCGCCTGCCAGATACGTGTCGTTGTCGGTCTGTATGTATATCTTCTCCTGAGGCATTCGGGCGTAATGCTCCAGAATCTTCTGTTCTATCTGTCCGCTGGCAGCCGTGGCACACAGCGCTGACAGCAATGCTGCAAATAACTTCTTCATGCTTACTCCAGTGTTTTCTGCGTTCTTACTATCGTTCCGTCGTCAGCCACGCCCTCAATGGTCATGACGTATCTGGCGCTGCTGTCCGGCACGTATATCTCCACCTCATTGTCTGTACCGCCGCAGTATGCCGGGTTCCAGTATCGTGTGCTTCGCTTGTTCAGGTAAGGGTCGTCGCGCTGTGTGTCGGCATCAGGCATGTAGAACTCCACGTTCTGCTTGTAGCCGATGTGGCGGATGGTTTTCATGGATAGCGGCTTGTAGATTCTGAAGCGTGAGATGTCTGTCGGCGACTTGGTGTATATATACAGCACCGTGCTCTCCGCTTCGTAGTTTGACGGCAGGAAATACTCCATCTGCCTTATTTCTAACGGGTTGAGGTTGTACAGCATTTCATGTTCCTCGCTGTCTATCTTGTCGTCGTTGAGCCTGATAGTGACAGGCACGAATTTTCTCGCCCTCGGCGAGTAGAATCCTATAACTGGACGATATGACAGATTCAGCCCGCCTTCGGTTGCAATCTCTGCCATGCCAAAACGCAGTCCGAGCCTGATCAGCAGCACGTTCATGCTTTTGACGGTCTCAAACAATGGCGAGCCTTCAGGTATTCCGCGGTCAGGCATAAACCTGCGGCGGTTCATGGGCTTCAGTTTTCTGCCTTTCACCTCCACCTCCGGTAGCATGAATGTGCCGGAATTGAGCTGGCGCCATGTGCGCAGATAACTCTCGTCAGTCAGCAGCGGCGGCAGCGGCACTGTCTTTTCGGGTTCTGCCAACTGGCTTGTGAGGTCGGGGAAGTGCGGTTCGTCGATGACGAGTTCTATGAAGTTGTCGCTCTCGCGACGGTTGAGTGCCTGCAGCAGAATGGTTGTGCCGTCTACGTAGTCAAGTCCGCGAAGCGCAAACCGCTGGCTGTCGCCCAGACTCAGCGTGTCACTGAATCCCGTTCGTGGTATGAACAGCCGCAGCTGTCCCTGCTTTATCTTGCCGAATGTGCCCTTCACCCTGCCCGTAATCACCTGTTCTGTCTGCATGGCGTGGGGCATTTGGCGTGCTGCCGTATTGCTGAGAATGCTGTCCATATCATATCTGCGCCATCCCTGTGTGAGCATAAGCAGATCGAGATGCTCTCGTGTGCGGGCATCATCGTTGCGGAAGTAATATCCTGGCTGCTCCACTCTGCCGCGCAGTTCCGACTCGAGCAGCAGGGCAGAGAGAATGCCTGCCGTGGTGGTGTCGGGCGTCACAGCGCCAGCATCAACCACACTGACTGCATACACTCCATTGCCAGCGGCATGCTCGCGCAGGTTCAGCATGATTTTTCCGCCGCTCTTCTCCTGTGCCTGTGCGGCAGGAAGGAAAGCCAGCAGCAATGTCATGGCGAGCAATAATATGTTCTTTCTCATTCGTAACATTGTTTTCTTCGGCACTGTCTGTAACAGAGCCAATTACACTTCATTACAAATATACGTACAATAATGTTATATGTAAAGTGTCATTAACTTAGTTTAACACAAAACCAACTACTCTATAGCTCTGCTGATTCATCCATATTGCCAGGCATTATCTTTTGCATTTCAGGTTTTTCTGTTTTTTATATGCTTTCCCCTTAGTTATTATAGGTGGATTCTGCAAATTTTTTCTTCGCTGTTTTACAGATAAAAGTAGGCGTAAAACAACAGGGAAAGCATCACACGGCGCAGTTCTTACAGAGTGTCTCGCCATTATACAAACCATCAGAATGCGGGGAAAATCCAATCAAAAGGGGGTAGTAATCGTCCAATTCGTGTATTTCTGTATAACAATTTCTCGTGCATGCTTCGTTTTCTTATTTTTTTTTCTTACTTTTGTAGCAGAAACGAAAACTAAATTACCTATATTAAAGCAACACACAAACAATGAGAAGAAAAATTTTTCTTAGATTTCAGTTATTAGCAACATTGCTCATGGCTGCCGGATATGTATTGCCAGCAGCAGCACAGAGCCTGCCGCAACACAAGGTTGACCTCAGTATATCAAACCGTGGCGACGACGAAACACTGCAGCCGGGATACACCGTATGGCGTGTGGCACAGGGAAAAACCGACTCAAAGGTCATCGACAACGTAACATACACACTCTCTTGTCCTGCCGACGCTGCATACGAACTGCGTCCGGGATGGAGCAAGACATACATACAGAACGCTGACAACAAGGCGAAAGACGGACGTCTGACATTCGACGGCATTGCACTCGACCCTACAAACCAGGTGTACGGACAGTTTACGCTGAAGATTGAGGGCCTGCCTGTCGGCACACACAGCATACAGACATACCACAACAACTGGGAGAATCCGGAGAAATGGTACAGCACACCTATGACCGTGAAGTGTAACGGTACTGTGGTGCATGAGAATGTCCTGCCTACATTCAGCCAGAATATCGCAGCCAACGCATGTCTGCTCACCACGACATTCACCATAGCAAATGCCGGCGACGCCGTAGAATTTGAGTTCTCTACTTCTGAGGCTAACCCTGGCGCAGCCGACAAAGGACAGGCAAACCACTACATGGTGCCTGTGTGCAACGGTTTCGAACTTAACACAGCCAACATAGCATCACAGGCGAAAGAGCCATATCCTGCCGACGGCGACATGCACACCGACGCTGACAGCAAGAGCATCACGCTGAAATGGACTGCCGCTAACGAGGGCGTGGCACAGCACGCTATATACTTTGGACTAGACTCTGCTTCTGTGGCTGACGCTACAGCTCCTGCTGCAACACAGACTGCAACAGAATTTACGCTCAGCAACGTATATTCAATGAATACATACTACTGGCGTGTGGACGAAATAGATGCTTCAGGCAACGTGACAAAGGGAAATATCTGGAAGTTCAAGCCACGCCAGCTGGCATTCAACGGCGCTGAGGGCTACGGACGATTCGCACAGGGCGGACGCGGCGGCGTGGTATATCACGTGACAAGCCTCAGCAATGAGAACGTGCCTGGCACTCTCTACTACGGACTCAAGAACACTGAGATGGGACCACGCACTATCGTCTTCGACGTGTCGGGCATCATCGACTTCGGCTTCGAGGCTATCTTCATACAGCCATACGTCACTCTGGCAGGACAGACAGCACCTGGCAAGGGCATCTGCATAAAGGGCTCGAACATCAACATCGGCTCTGACAACATCTGCCGCCACATGCGCTTCAAGCACGGATATGGCGACACTGGCAACGCCATGGGTCTCTCTGGCTCTAACCATACTATCGTCGACCATACTACAGCAGCATGGGGAACTGACGAGACGGTGTCAGGACGCGGTGCAAAGAATATCAGCTTCCAGTATTCTATGATTGCCGAGGCACTCGGTATTGCTGACCATAAGAACTACGGCGAGGGAACTAACCACGGCTACGCCGCTACAATCGACGGCAAGGTGGGCTCATGGCATCACAACCTCCTGCTCAACTGCGCCGGACGTAACTGGAGTATGGGCGGCGGCATGGACGGCGAGAACAGACCAATAGGACAGCTCGACCTCTTCAACAACGTTGTATACAACTGGAACAGCCGCACTACTGACGGCAACGCACATGAGGTGAACTTCGTGGGCAACTAGTACAAGATGGGACCAGACACTGGCAACAAGATTCTCTTCTCACAGGACTTCGAGGCTGCCATCAACCCTGAAGGAACTAACAAGGCTTACATCAGCGGTAACATACGCGAGAATAAAGACGGAAGCCTTACTACTGACGCTAAGAACGTGACTTACCGAGTGAGAGCAACAAACGGAGGAACAATACCTACAACATACGAGACAATCGTTAACGAACCGCTCTTCCCTTCTTACGCCACTATCCACACAGCACAGGATGCATTCAAGATTGTTACCAGCGAGGCTGGCGCAACAATGCCAATGCGCGACGATCAGCACCTGCGCGTTGTTGATGAGACTATCGACGGCACATACACATACGTCGGCTCACGCTCAGGCATAAAGGGCGAGATTGACCATGAGAACGACTGCGGCGGCTGGGAGGTATATCCTGAAGAGTCACGTGCTGCCGACTTCGATACTGACCAGGACGGTATGCCTGACTGGTATGAGAAGCTCGCAGGCACTAACCCTGCAGCTGCAGATAACAACAATGACCCTGACCAGAACGGATGGACAGCGCTCGAGGACTATCTGGAGTTTATGGCACATCCATACATCGTCATCAACCCTAACTCTCAGACAACATTCGACGCTGCACCTTGGTTCCGCGGATTCAAGAAGACATCGCCTGAATACAGCATCGCTACAGGCAGCGACCTCTTCACAGCGTCTGTCTCAGGCTCTGTTATCAACGTGAAGGCTAATGGCAACGGCGGCATAGGCATCATCACAATGAAGGTGAAGGACAATGCTGGCACAACACACGAGAAGCGTCTGAGCGTAGCAGTGACTGGCGAGACTACCGGAATAAACAACGTATGGAGCGAGGAGAATATCGACGTGGCAAAGCGCGAGTTCTTCACTCTCGACGGCAAGCAGGCTACAACATTCCGCCAGAACGACATCTACATCATGAAGGTGACTGACAAGAATGGCAAAGTCTACACAATGAAGGCTATCAGAAAATAAGGTCTTGAGGGATTAAGACCCCTAAAAGCAACGAGGAGAAAGAGCGGAACTCTTTCTCCTCGTTTTGTTTTATTGTAGTTGTTAAGCCATTACCACCGAGATGTTCCGTAATTTGGCATTTGGATGTTCCGTAACACAAAAAAATGGTTTATGGTTATGACGGGCTGAAGGCCCAATGCCTGTACATAGCTCAGAATAATTGTTTATTGTATCATTAATCGTTTTTGATTATTGCGGGCTGAAGGCCCAACGCCTGTACATAGCCCAGGGCAAGCGAAGCGGCACCCTGGGGAATTATATGTCATCATCACCCCAGCGCCCTATAAGGGCAAAAGTCCAAAACCAAATGCCTTTTTGTTTGGTATGTATGATAGATATTATACTTTTGCCCTTTGACATACTGTCTACCTCCTCCTTACACGGCATAACCAAAGCAAGCTTGGTTCTGCTCTTGTTGTGTTCGTCGGTTCAGGGCGTCTATTGTATTACATCTTTATATACCCAAGGTGTCGCTTCGCTTGCCTTGGGCTATGAACACTCCGCGCCTGCCCTTTCAGGGCGTTATTGGTAATTGGTTACCCTGGTTGCGGTTTCAGGGCGTGTGTTGTTCTTTGTACTCTCCATTTGCTTACATATCCATAAACTCATAGGTGTTGCCCACGACACTGAGGAATTTCATGAATGCCGCATTGTCTATGACCACCGTACCGCGGCAGTCGTTAGGATGGAAACTGAGTGTCTCAGCATGCTGCAGACATTCGTCGAGAAAGAGATGCACATGATTCTCCGTATCGTTTATCAGTCCGAAAGGCGACACGCTGCCCGGCTCCAGCCCCAGATAGCGCATCATGCGTTCAGGCGAAGCGAACGACAACTTGCCCGGCGATGGCAGTCCCTGTGCTGTCAGACGTGCCTTCAGCCGCTGCTCAAGGTCGTGTATGTCGAGATCCTTGTCACAGTGGAACGATATGAGGTAGTGGCGGTTGCCCTTATGGTTGCGCATAAAAATGTTCTTGCAGTGCACCGAACCGTCGTCGCGCCACCAGCGTTTAGCCTCCTCTATAGTCTTTCCTTCCGGATGATTGTAGCATGTGTAGGGTATGTCGTGTTCAGTCAGAAAACTGAGCACTGTCTCTTCTCTTGTCATACGTTGTCTGTTATTTTCTTGAATTTTTCTATTGATGTCTTTCTTAACTGCTGCGGTGACATTCCGGTGTTGCGTCGCATGAATGTTCCGAAGTGCGACTGGTTGTTGAATCCCATTCTTGTGGCAATCTGCTTGATGCTCATCTGCGGATTGCGCAGCATGATTTTCGCAGTGTTGACGAGCTGTTCTATGATTATCTCTGATGCCGTGTGTCCTGTCACCTGCTTGCAAATGGTAGAGAAATATTTTGGCGAGACATTCAGCTGCTCTGCCACCTCGTTCACACTGTGTATCGGCGGATTAGCTTCGTTCAGTATCTGTGCAAAACGATTGACAAGCTGGTCTGCTGAACTGTAGCATATCGGGATGCCTGATTTGTCGTCCTCTGTATTCTTAAACATCGAATAGAATTCTACGGCACAAAGCTGCATCATATGGTTTATAGAGAAATTGCGCAGCTCTGTCTCTGGTTTCTTAAACATGTGCGCCAGCAGTTTGTGGTATGCCTTCATTGCATCGATATCCTCTTTCGACAGATGCGCCACCCTATGGTTCTTTCTGATTCCGTAGAACGAGATGTTAAAGTTCAGTTCGCGCATTATCTGCTGTGCGTAACTGCTCGATACGAAGCATCCCTGCAGTTCGAAGTTGACGCTTGTCATGCCGTTCTCGATGATGTTGCGCGGCGTACACAAGAATACGTCACCTGCCGTGAGGTTTATTGTCTTATTTTCGATATTGATTATGGCATCGCCCGACAAGACGAGCAGCAGCAGATATCCGTCTATCAGCGCTGCGTTCTTCTGCCTCACTATCATCTCCTGTACAGAATTGATGATTATGATATTCGAGTCCATATATACTATTTTATCGTTCTTTTGTTTATTCTCCATGCTACGCTCGCGTATCATGTCAGTATTTATCCTCTCCATGTCGTTTCCTTAGTTTTCTTCTTGTTAGTTGCATTAGTTTTTCAGTGCCGTTTTTCAAGCGGGATGCAAATTTACGTCAAATAGAAGAAATAAACAATTTCGGTTGTAATAATTTTCCTTAATTGGAATTATTGGATAATTAAAAGAGAAATATAGAACAATATATACCCGTTGATTGTTTGATTTTACCTAACCAAACAGGAAAATCAGAATATTTTTCTTTTATCTGGATAATATGTGAGTGATAGGATGTAACAGGAAATTATAGGATATTCTGTAGTTTTCTGGCGATACTTATAGCGTCTCGAGCGTTTCTGTGAAGAGCGTCTCAAGCTTCTGCGCCACAGTCTCTGGCGATGCCATGCGCTCTATGGCGTGTGAGATGACTGGCGACGGAGTGACCGCCTGTACTGCTGTCATGGCTTCCATGAGCGAGAGAGCACTGTCAGCAGCTGCTGTGAAGCATGCACCCGGAATGCGCAGCGACATCGGAGCGGCGGTTGTAGACACCACAGGCATGCCTGTCGACATGGCCTCCATCAGCACCAGCGGCTGCACCTCGCTGCGCGATGCCAGCACCAGTGCGTCTGACGAATACAGCAGTTGCCGCACCTCGTCGCGCGACAGTTCGCCATGAACGTGTATATCTGCCTTGTTCGGCATGCCGGCTATGATGCTGCTGAGCGCCTTGCCGTCGGTTTCTCTGCCCGCAATGTGCAGTTCGCAGTTCTTCATCTGGCTGAATGCTGCCAGCAGAGTGTCGTAGCCTTTCATGCGGAGGAATGCCCCATTGGCATTCGCCAGGCAGCAGAAGCGGAACGCCCTGCCCTCTCGCGGTTCACGATCGCGATAGGCATAGAACGCAGTGTCTATTACGTTCGACACTGTCTGCCATCGATAGTCTCGCCCGAAAAGCGGAGCGAGATCAGCCACAAGCTCGTCTGCCACAGGCATGACACAGCGTGCGTGCTCCATAGTCTCTCTGAGCAGTGTGCGTGCCCAGGCATCCTTCTCCCAGTGTTCGCCGTATGCGCTGCGGAAGATACCCGACGAGAGATGCTCTGTTATGTAGTATGGGATGCCCGTCTGCTGGCTTATCATTGCTGCAGCCGTGCCAGCCCACTGCGTGCAGTGAGCATGCAGAATGTCTGGAGTGCCGTAGCGTGCGCAGTATTCAGCATACATCTCGCTGACAATGCGGCAGTATCGCTGCTGGTTTATCCTTACATTGCGCGGCACACCACGCATGTTTGTACGGTAAATATTCAGCTTGCGTGAGTCACCGAAAGGTTTTATCTCCTCATACCATCTGCCCGTGCGTGCCGTCAGATAGTGCCACGGATAGACCGTCACCCCCAACTGCTGGCAGTGAAGCACTCCCACCTGATGGCCGCGGCTCAGCAGCGCCTTCGCCTGTTCTATGCAGAAGTATCCGCCATAGGGAGGCAGGAACGATGGTATTTCGAGAATATGCATGAGTTATGTTTTTTTATTTTGATAGAGAATCTAGAGGATCTAGAATTTCTAGAATATCTAGAGTCTCTAGAACATCTAGAGCATCTAGAATATCTATATAGCCTTATTTATCTCCTCTGCCCACAGCCGCATGACACGCTCACGGCTGTACTGCGCTGCTATGGCAGGACCCTCGCTGGCAAGACGTGCGTGCAGCGCAGGGTCATTCTCTATGGCAAGTACGGCCTTGCCTATAGCTTCTGCATTGCGCTCCACAAGCAATCCGCCACGCCCTTCGGCAAGCAGATGGCGCGGACCGTGGGGCACATCACATGCCACGACAGGCACACCATGTGCCATAGCCTCGATGATGACGAGCGAGAAGCCTTCGTATTCTGACGTCACGCAGACGATATCTGCCGAGCGATACACGGCTGCAGGATTGTCTGTAGCGGAGTGCAGTGTGACACTATCCTCCAGTTGCAGCGCATTGATGAGTGTCTGCAACGGCTCGCGCTCACGCCCTTCGCCATAGATATGCAGCGAGCAGCCGTCAGTCTTATCGTGTATGAGGTGCCAAGCATTTATAAGCATGTCAAATCCCTTATGCCTATCAAGCCTGCCCAACGCCACAATTTTTCTCCTCTCTCCACTCTCATCTTTGCTCTTTCCTCTTTGCTCTTTCCTCTCTCCCATAAAGTTCGGGATGACTATCACACGGCGTGCATGGCGATATTCTGCCGCATCGCCATCAGTAAGGCACACCACAGTATCGACATTCTGCTCCATGCGGCGCACAAGCCACGGCAGCGGCATTGTGAAACGCGGCTGGTGCGACTCATATATCATGCGGCAGCCATATCGTCGCAGACCATAGAGATACACGCCGAGCAGTCCGGCTGATGTCATCACGTCTGGTTTCTCTTGCTGTATTACTTCAGCCACACGGTGTGTCACCTGCCAGAACGTCATAGGTTTGACAATCTTTGATGAGTGTTTCTTAATGCCTAATCGCACACGCTTCACCAGCGGTGAGAGCTCAAAGGCATCACCGCCAGGATAGTCGTAGACCTCTATGAGCACCACCTCGCACAGTCTGTTGCCGGCAAGATAGTTCATCTTGTCGGTCATGATGCGTTCGAGTCCGCCGCAGATGGCGAGTGTCTCCATGACGTATGCTATTTTCATCTCAGAAATTGCAGGGTTATGTTTTTTTGGGGGGCTAGAGAGCCTAGAGAGTCTAGAGAATCTAGAATTTCTAGGACATCTAGAATTTCTAGAGAATCTAGGACATCTAGAAAAATCTAGAGCCTCTAGAAAATCATATTTTGTTTTTCTTTATTCTTCTTGCCGCGAGCGCCATGGCCCATAACGGGCGGCAGGACGTGACGATGCATACTATCCATGTAGACAGTGTGCGCAGACGGATGCTTCGCTCGTGAGCCAGATGCAACGCATCGGCACGCAGTGTACGGTCGTTGAGGCGGAAGGCATGCATGAGCAGTTCGTATATCCTATGCTCCATGGCACGCTCCACGCTGCCGTTCCTGATGCTGAGATAGTCGCGCAGGTCGGCTGCCAGCACTGCGGCAGCTTTCTTAAATTCGTATGCCTTGCGCTCTGACGCGCTGTTTGATATGCTTCGGTTGCTTACGGTGTATGTCAGTGTCTTCTGCGGCATATAGTCTGTTGTTCCCTCGTATGCCATGAGCGCCGTGAGCTGCATGTCCTCGCAGGGGTAGATATTGTCGCGGAAGAAACGGCGGTGGCGGGCGTAGCAGCGGCGGAAGGCATCGTTGCGGTACATGGCTGTGCAGAGGTGCACTGCCGGACGGTATCGCTGCGACAATACTCTTGCTGCCATCTCAGCGCCTTCAGCAGGTCTGGTATCGTAAGGATACTCCGTAGCAGGCATGATGCTGCCGGTCTGTTCGTTGCGGACATCATAATCTGTGTGCAGCATGACACACTGCGGATGCTCCTCCATGTATCTGCGCTGGCGTTCGAGCTTCATGCTGTCGGTCCATTCGTCGTCGCCGGCAAGGTCGGCAATATACTTTCCGCAAGCCATCAGCAGACAGTCGAAATAATTATCCTCCACACCTTTGTTACGCTCGTTGCGGATATACCTGATTTGTTCAGGATATCGGCTGGCATAGTCGCGGCAGATATCTGCGGTATGGTCAGACGAACAGTCGTCGCCAATAATGATTTCTACGCCCCACTCACACTGCTGGCGCAGTATGCTGTCGAGCGCACGTCCGATGGTCTGCTCCTGATTGTAGGTGCAGACAACAACAGAGATGATATTGCGGAAAGTTTCTTCCATACACACATATAACGTATGAATAGTAGAAAATATTTTATCTAACTTGCCGATATTCAAGAAAAAAGATATATATTTGCAGAATATTTGCTGTTGGTAAACAATTCATGAAAAAATATATATTGATAAATATAGTTCTCGGCATGCTCCTGAGCATCTGCTTTCCTGCCTCCGCGCAAGACTACAGCAAGATGTCAAGCCTGGTGAGACGCATGGCTTACGACTGCCGTTTGTCTGAAAAGAAGCAGCTTCCTATGCGACAGAAAGCAGCTTCTTACGCAACAGAAAGCAGCGTAAGACAACAGAGCATGACGGCCTTCGTTCGCTGCGCTGACACTGACGTTCTGCGTAGCGAGGGATGCCGCATTCTGGCGTCGTGGGACGACATACACATTGCAATTGTGCCGCTGAAGGCTATCGCGCCGCTGTCAGAGCGCCGCGAGGTGATGCGCATAGAGGCTGGCAGTCCGTGCAGCACAGCTGCCGACACAACGGCAAGCATTGCACGTGTCACTGACGTGTGGCAGCAGACGGTGGCTGGCGTGCCGCTTGACGGCAGCGGGGTGGTCATGGGTGTCATGGATGTGGGCTTCGACCTTACACACCCTACATTCTACTCGCGCGACATGAGCCGCTATCGCATCCGCGCCATCTGGGACCAGCTCGACTTCTCTTCAGCCGGACAGCCATACACTGGCACCGACACGATATACGTAGGACGCCAGTACACCACAGAGAGCGAGATTCTCGCTAAGGCATATACTGCCGATGCCGGTATATGCACTCACGGCACTCACACCGCCGGAATAGCGGCTGGCAGCGGAACGGAGGACGGGAAGACATGGCGATACAGCGGCATGGCACCTGAAGCTGACCTGTGTCTTGTGGCAAATCTTGTGAGCGACAATATCAGCCTCATCAGCGCTGACAGCGTAAATCTATACACCAACGCCACGGATATGCTCGGATTCAAGTATATATTCGACTATGCGGCATCTGTGGGCAAGCCATGTGTCATAAACTTCAGCGAGGGATCGCAGGAAACATTCTACGACACGCAGCTATATAACGAGGTGCTGGCGAAGCTTGTCGGACCAGGACGCATCATCTGCGCAGCCGCTGGCAACGAGGCATGGAAGCAGACGCACTTCAGCAAGCCGCAGGGTGTGGAAGAGGCTGGCGCATTCATCCTTGGATCTGAGAGGACAGCGTTCTACTTCATGCGCTCTGACAAGCCGGTAAACATGACAATGTCATTCTATTACTCGCCTGACAGCACACTGATACAGCGCACATACGACACCGCACCGCTGGCAGCACACGGCGACTCAATACTGACTGACAGCATCGACATCAATGGCGACAGATATACGGTCATGATAACATGCTACCCGTCATGCTACAACGCAGAGCAATGGGCTACGGAAGTGTGCCTGACCGACACCATACGTGCCATAAACAACCAGGCAGCACCTGTCGCGCTGAAGGTGCATGGAGCAGACAACGCCATCGACGTGTTTGCATACATCGGACAATTCGCATCAAACGGCATAGACCCATCGCTGAAAGACTACGACAACACGCACAACATACTCTTCCCGGCTTCTGCTCCTGACATCATCTGCGTAGGCGGAACGGGATATACGACACAGCACACCAATATCTATGGCGAGACAATGGTGAGCAACGTGGCAGAGAAAGGCAACCGCATGTCTTACAGCAGCATCGGTCCGACACGAAGCGGACTGATCAAGCCTGATGTCATGGCACCCGGACAGAATGTCGTGTCGGCATACAGCAGCCGATATTATGAAGTGAAGCATGAGGCTGCCGACATAAGATGGAGCGTGAGGGAGTTCAGCCACAACGGCAGGAAATATCTGTGGACATCAAACTCTGGCACATCAATGGCTGCGCCTGTCGTGGCTGGTGTCGTGGCGCTATGGCTGCAGGCATGCCCTACACTCTCGCCAGCACAGGTCATGGATGTCATTGCCAACACGGCTGTGAGAAAGCATGCTGACATGGAATATCCGAACAACCTATACGGCTACGGAGAAATTGACGCTGCGGCTGGACTAAAATACATTGAGCGCGTATATACCGGAATACAGAATGTATATGACGATAACAGCAACATCAACGGCAACATCAACGGGAAGGCTATATACGACCTGTGCGGCCGACGACTCAATTCGATGCCAGCGAAAGGCATATTCATTGTTGGCGGCAAGAAGGTGGTGAGGTAGCAAGCATTCTGCTCCACATCATAACTCCCGAAACTAAATTCAATAAAATAACCATATTATTCACTAACCAAAATGATTAAGATTTCAAGATTTCTTTCTTTCATCATCTTCTTTGCTCTCTCTGCTGTCAGCGCACAGGCTGCAGTAACTGAGGCAAAAGGATGGTTTGAAGCGGCTTACGCTCAGTGGGAACCAGTCAGCGGCGCAGCTGACTATAATGTGTATATAGCACCAGAGGGTGGCGAATACACCCAGCTCGACAAGGAACTGGTGCGCAAGTATCCGTCATACTATCGTGCTGACGCCGTAGGTCTGAAGGCGGGCTCTTACACAATGAAGATTGTGCCTGTCGATGGTTCAAAGGCGGAGATGACTTCTGCTGCCATGACTACAGCTGCACTGACAGTAAAGGCGCACGACCGTGCAGGATTTGCTCATGTCGGCATGAGCGGAGGCATCGGTGCATACAAGAACGACGGTACGCTGAAAGACGGTGCAAAGGTGATATACGTCTGGGCAGACAATGCCAGCACAGTGTCAACTGACGTGACCGTGGGCAGCGGAAAAACACAGACTGCCGTAGGCATGCAGGACATCATCTATCTCTATCAGAAGGGATACGACACCACTCCTATAGCCTTCCGCATCATCGGTACAATCAAGAAGGAGAATATGGACGAGCTGGGCTCAAGCGCTGAGGGTCTGCAGATTAAAGGCAAGAATGGATATGCTGACATGCCTATCACTATCGAGGGCATAGGCATTGATGCTGCCATCTCTGGCTTCGGCATTCTCTGCCGCAGCGTGAAGGGCGTGGAACTGCGCAACTTCTCTGTGCAGCTGTGCATGGACGACTGCATCTCGCTCGACACCGACAACTCTAACATCTGGATTCATAACATGGACTTCTTCTATGGCAACACCGGCGGCGACGCTGACCAGGCGAAGGGCGACGGAACAGTGGACATCAAGAGCGGATCAACTCACATCACCATGTCTTACTGCCACTTCATCGACTGCGGCAAGGCATCGCTCGGCGGCATGTCGGGCGAGACAACAAGCCTGTGGCAGACTTTCCATCATAACTGGTTCGACCATTCTGACTCTCGCCATCCACGCATCCGCGCCATGTTCTTCCACGTATATAACAACTACTACGACGGCGTGTCAAAGTATGGCATCGGCGCTACATCTGGCGGCTCTGCTTTCGTTGAGAGCAACTACTTCCGCAACTGCAAGTATCCTATGCTCATATCAAAGCAGGGCACTGACGCTGAGGGCGACGGCACATTCTCTGGCGAACCAGGCGGTGTGATAAAGGCGTATGACAACGTGATACTCAATCCGCGCAAGGTGCAATACTACAACGGCTCGCAGACTGACGGCAAATGGGACGCTGTGCTCGCATCGTCACGCGACGAAAGCATCAGCGCAAAATGCTACTCTGGCGGCACAGGATATAACAACGAGGCTGACCAGGCTGCACGCTCGCAATACATCGAGTTCTCGCTCGACAAGGCTGCTGATGTTCCTGCCATCGTGAAGGGCTGGTATGGAGCAGGACGCATGGGACACGGCGATATAAAGTGGACGTTCAACAACTCTGTGCAGGATGAGAACTATGACGTTATCAGCGAGATGAAGAGCATGCTGCAGCAGTACAGATCAACTCTCGAAGGCTTCGCTGACGGCACTGCAATCAAGAACGGTGGTGCTACACAGACTGTCGACGCAGGCGACGGCAAGGGCATCGACCCTGCTGTAAACGACGCATACGTTCCGTCGTACGCAGGTGGCGGAGGTAGCGGAACAGTGACTGCTGGCAACTACGTCATCGGCTCATCTGCTGACTATTTCTGGACCATAGCCGACAATGCAGCAGCAACTGAAGCGCTCATTGCCGATGGCACCATCACACTCAGCGACGGTTCTTCGTTCCAGACAACAAAGAACGTGGCTGGCGGCGACGGCACAGTATATTCTGACAAGATTGGCTCGCTCAGCCTTGCAAAAGAGGGCGGCCACGCCACATTCTATCATGCTTCAGGCATACACACGCTGAATCTATACATGGCTCGCACAGGCTCGTTCGCAGGCGAAATACAGGGCAGCAACGACGGCGCGGCATACACAAAGATTACTGACTACAGCGGCAAGAAAGGCATCATCGAAGAGAGTGTCACTCCTGCCACTCCTTACAAGTATATCCGTATCATCAACTCTTCAACTGGCTCACTCAACATCCAGGGCATAAAGATTGCCATTCCGGGTGAAGGTGGCGAAACTCCTGATACGCCTGACACTCCTGACACACCGCAGCTGAGCAATGATGCTTCTGCCACATTCACTCTCAACGGCACAAGCATTGCCATGTCAGGCACATCATACACACTCTCTGTGCCTTTCGACGCAGCAGAAACTCAGTATGCCGTTAGCGTGACTCCTGCCGAGAAGGCTACATTAAGAAGCGTGACTGGCGCAACAGAGAATGGCGGAGCATACGTCATCAGCGCACCAGCACCAGGCGAGACAGCCACTGCCACATTCACCATCGTAGCGGAGAACGGCACAACTGTCAAGACATACACCATCAGCATAGCGAAAGGTGTTGACCCTGCCACACTGCCAGCGTCTGAAATATGTCACTTCCTCGACAAGGCGCCATCGCTCAGCTACGTCACAGTGAGCGGCAACTACTCTAACTCTAAGGGTTCGGTGACACACAACGGAACAGAATACGGCATGTGTCTGAAGATTGAGAGTGCGACAAACATCACCATCACTCCGCCAGCAAACAGCAAGGTGACACTGGTGTTTGACGGAGCTAGCAAGCGTTTCAAACTCGACGGCGAGACACTGACTACCGGAGCCGACGGCAAGTATGCCTTCGATGCTACTGGCGGACAGACATACACGCTGACAAAGGGCGACTCGATGAATCTCTTCCTCATCATCTTCGAGCAGGCATCATCTACCGGCATCACCCTTACACCAGCCCAGCCAACAGCACCAGCAGCCATCTACACCATCGACGGAAAGCGTGTTAACAGCATGCAGAAGGGCGGCATATACATCATCGGCGGAAAGAAAGTCGTTATGTAACTCTGACACAAATCGTCAGTCACAACTGACAGCATAATAAACAGCGAGGGATGCTCCGAACATTTGCGGACGCATCCCTCGCTTCTGTTTTCATAATGAAAGAGCAAAGAGCAGAGACTGAAATAGTTTGTTTAAGCAGATATGAACAACGCACATGCAAGAGGTATTCACAATCATTTATAGATTATCAGCAATAATGGCGACATCTACGACGTTACCAAGACCTACAAGTCACTATATGATATTATAACAAAGTAATTTGCTTAACTTCGTACTAATAATCTCTGGCGTAAAATGATGAAATATTGTAGTTTCCGCCCGAGTTTATTCCGTAGAATGAAACTAAAAAGTCCATAAAATAACACCCTAAATTCAATTTTTTCGTTAACAAATCAGCGGAAACTGTATTATTTTACCACTTTCCGCTTGTTTTCTCACGAAATATTACTATCTTTGTGGCGTCATTTAAAATAATAATGTTATGCTTATTGGCCGAGACAAAGAAAAACAGATACTACAAAACACTCTCTACGAAGAGTACTCACAATTTGTTGCCGTATATGGAAGACGTCGCGTCGGTAAGACTTTTCTTATCAGAGAAACCTTTGAAAATCAATTCAACTTCCAATTTACTGGTGCCGCAAACTTAACTGCAAGAAAGCAGTTGGTGCGTTTCCGTCGTGCGCTCAAAGAACATGGGCAGAAAGATACGCCAGAACTAACCAATTGGGGCGATGCTTTTAGTGAACTAAAACGATTCATTTCGAATCTACCTGAGGGCAAAAAGATTGTTTTCCTTGACGAATTGCCATGGATGGATGCTCCACGCTCTGGATTTCTTTCTGAATTGGAATCGTTTTGGAATGGATGGGCATCGGCGCGAAAAGATATAGTTTTTGTGGTATGCGGAAGCAGCACTTCATGGATGGTGAAGAAAATCATCAAGAATAAGGGCGGTCTGCACAATCGCTTGAATCATCGTATATCACTTAGTCCTTTCCCTCTGGGATTATGCGAGAAGTTAGCTCAGTCAAGAGGTCTCGTATTGAACCGCAAGCAGATGTTGGAAGCCTATATGATATTTGGTGGTGTTCCATATTATTGGAGTCTGTTGCAAAAAGGAACGAGCATAACTTCCGAGATAGATAGACTGATTTTTTCGCCTAACGGAGAGCTGCATGATGAATTTGAGATGCTGTATGCTTCATTATTCAAAAAGCCAGAACCATACATTCGCGTAATTGAGTTATTGGCCAAGAAAAAGATGGGTATGACTCGACAAGAGTTGTTGTCAGCAGGAAAATTTGAAGACAATGGAGCATTCTCTGACATTCTGAAAGATTTGGAATGGTGTGGCTTTATTCGCAGTTACACCATGATGGGGTATCGGACAAAATCGGATATCTTTCAGCTAATAGACCATTACACTCTGTTCTACTATGAATACATCGACGGAGTACGTCATGGCTCAAATTATTGGCGATCAATGCTGGGAACACCCAAATATAATACTTGGTGCGGATTAGCATTTGAGCGCACCTGCCTATGGCATGTTGACCAGATTAAAAAGAAGCTTGGTATCAGCGGAATACTGACAAATGAATATGCATGGCGTTGCTTGCCAGATGAGAACATCGGTAGACCAGGAGTTCAGATAGACCTGCTTATAGACCGTAGCGATGGAATAATTGATGTGTGCGAAATGAAATACTCAAAGGATTCATACACCATCACTTCTGATTATTCAGATGAACTTGCCCGCAAACGAAATGTATTCCAGTCTGTGACAAGCACAAAGAAAGCCATTCATTCCATTATGGTTACAACCGATGGCCTAACTCGGAATGAATACTGGGGAGATATTCAGGCAGAAATACGGCTGAACGATTTATACGAATTGTAGAAAAACAACATCTGTATTATCTCGTTGGGATTTACGAACTTTCTTATCGGAAAGAAAGTCGTAATGTAGATGAGTTGATTGTTTAGTAGACAGGTAAACGAGTAGACAAGAAGTTCCTTGAGTGTAACGAAAAAACGAGTTATTTGTTTAGTAGACAAAAACTTTAACCCTTAAACTTTAACCCTTAAACTTTTAAAAACCGCTTCGTGTGTGTGCACGGGGCGGTTTTTTCTTAGGGTAGCCGCAGGCAATGGATAGATATGGTGTGACAAGTGAGCAACGCTCATATTGGCACAGAATATCTATACAGACATGATTGCAGAGCAATCGGAACCCTAAGTTGTTTTTATTGTTTTTGTATTACCTGCGTTAACCAAGCAACTTGTCTACTCACCAAACAACTCGTCTACTTGTCTACTCGTTAACTTGTCTACTTTTACATAATTTCCCTTGCCGATTATTTTGTTGTTTTAAGAAAAAAGACTACCTTTGCGAAGAAGTAAGACAATTACTGTTTTTTTGCAACTAACAATAAAACACATAACGCTATGAAAAGATTATTCATCCTTTTCTTCTCCGCCCTGCTTTGCACCGCGGTGTCCGCCAACGTCTTTGAGGTCGACGGCATTTATTACAACATCACATCTACCAGTGATTTGACTGTTGCTGTAATTCACAACAGTTCTGATTTGTACTCAGGCTCTATATTCATCCCTGAAAAAGTGACATACGACAGCAAGGAATACTCCGTAACAAGCATAGGATATGGAGCATTCAATAGTTGCTCTGGCCTGAAGAGTGTCACCATCCCGAACTCCGTCACCAGCATAGGAAATTCTGCATTCTATGGTTGCTCGGGACTGACGAGTGTGACCATACCGAACTCCGTCACCAGCATAGGAGAGTCT
>JAEIGA010005238.1_pt1 | contig 19884 bp, 3 predicted proteins | sample 9270691 | NCBI WGS metagenome assembly JAEIGA01 (sample SAMN17057246, study PRJNA624740) | gut metagenome | biome: biome; isolation source: fecal sample | host: Bos grunniens | place: China: Xizang | collected 2019 | reverse complement strand
GTAGTAAGCAACTTATTTGTTAGACTACTAACACTCTGAGATAAAGAAATACCAGCAAGACTCTTTGTATTACCGTTAACTGTAACATAAGAATCTGCTAATGCACTACCATTAATGGTATAACTACGACTATATACATTAACGGTCACAGAAGAAGTATTAGCACTAACATTGGTGGTGGATGACCACGTAATGTATAAATTAAGATTTGTGCCTGTATTAGATGAAAAATTTCCACTTGCCATAGTCATTCACCTCCGTTATTTTGTTACGGCAAAGCTAAAACTGCCGTTGTCTTCTATGGTTAATTTCAAATTTCCCAAATTAATTGTTTTGCGAACCTCTAAATCATCCTCTACGACAATACGAGGTGCAGTCAATTGGTTATTTGCTAACGTTAATAATTTGTCCGAGTTTTGATAAAACGACAACTCTGTTGATGTAAATAAACTTGTGAACGGACTTAGTTCACCCGATGCATTTTGTGCTCCTATCTTTAGTCCCTCTGATGTAATATTTACATATTGAGACAAATCATTTAATGTTTCTTTTATTTTATCCAAATCTTGGTCATACTTTAATGTCGGAGACCAATGACTTGCATTATAAATGGTACTAGTAGTATCAGCTTGTAGCAATGTACCACCTAAATAACTACCATGGTCTGTGTCCGATGCAGTTATCCATAAGTCGCCAACACTATAAGACGACGGTCTGCTTGAATAAACTTTAGTTCTTGTGTCCATATCATTTGCAATCCACATGTTCTTTGTGGCATCCCATATAAACATAAAATAAGTACCATTATCATTTGGTTTAATCCATATTTGACCATCTACTACACCAACAGGTTCTGTTGTAGATACAATTGGATCGGAAGCATCTGTAAGACTCAAAGAAGACTGTGTTAACAATCCATCTTCTGCATTGCTAACCTCACATACTAATGTGGCTGTTGCGGTAAAATCATGACAAGAAACCACCTGAACCTTGGCAGAATCTCCAAAAGGTACTTTTATACTTCCGTCGTTAACAATATCCCAATAATATGATAATGATTGAGTATCTGTTGAGTTTGCCCAACTTGTACCATTATATTTCTTAAGCTGCACAGCCGCATTAGTTGCATCAACCGCATACCAATAATCTCCACTCACAGGTGATGAAGGAGCATTAATAGATATCGGGCCAAGTAATGGGTCTACTTCTTCTGCATCGGTATAAACCAATGTATATAACACCCAATAACAGTCGTTTCCTCTAGCATTACTTGAAATACACATAATAGATTCATATATGTCCGTTTTATCTTCAACAGTAGCTGTAGCTTCATATACTTTTTCTTTATATGTCATTTCACATTTATATACATTAGATTTCAAAACAGAATCTTTATTTAAAGCAAGTGACGTTCCAGTGGCTTCAGTAATCACAGTCCACACATCATTGACTAAGTTATACCACTTAAATGTGGCATCAGTAATAGGTTGGCTGCCATCATACGCAAAGGTTTCTAATATTACCTCTGGGACATCTTTTGTTATTAAATATCCTTTGGGCGCATACAATTGGAAAGTTATGCTTTTTAAATCTTCTGGAGCTGGTAGCCAATTAGTGAATCTACTTCCTTTTTCGAGCTTAATCCACTCGATAGAAGATTCTGTAGCTGTATCAGACGGAGTATTATACACATGTAAAGTTTTCGGTATTTGTGAGACAATACTAGTCGATGCTACAAATGTAGAAGTATATATATCCTTAGAAGCATCATATGTTAATGTAGCTACTCTTGTTGCCGAACCATTTGCCCAAACTCCAAAAGTTTGTCCTTCATTAATACTTCCTTTAATCGATATGGTATATGTTTCTCCGCCAATCCAATCTTCCGACATATCATAACCAAAAGTTTTATATGTATCACTAGTTACATTTTGATTAGAATTTAGTACTAAGTTTCTTCCCTCAAAGCGTAAATCAACTACATCATATATTTTAGCAATAGACACAGTATCATACACTGAGGCGTTTGAGCTTACACATCTAAACGATATAGATGTAATTGTATCTGTGTATAAAGTGGATGATCTAGCAATTCGTAATGTGTTTGCAACCGAGTTATATGTACTTATTGTAAGTCCATTAGCACCCGAAGCTGCAACCCAAGAAGTTCCACCGTTTGTTGAATATTCCCATTTACTGAATGTAACGGTTTGGAATCTCGGATATAAATATATATAATCTGGAGTAAATGTACCATCTTTACCTGTCGTTGATTTAAAATACAATGCTGATGGTGTGATATCTACAAGTGATGCAGCAGTTCCTGTTGAACCCTGAGCACCAGTAGCACCTTTGAAAGCAATGCTATATGTAAACATTTTTGTTATTGTTACACCATCAACCGTTAACACTATAGGTATAGTACCACTAGGACTTACAAAACTAGTTGTGCATGTAAAAGTAATTGTAGGTGATGTTCCACTCAATACTGAGCATGTAAATGAAAGACCAGTGATTCCAGTTGCTGTCGAGCTTGTGCTTGCGGTCTTCCCATTTACAGAAACAATTGTGACAGACTGAGCTGTACTGCCTTTGTATGAGAGTACTTGAGTTGTAGTACTAGCAGCTATAGCACTTGAAACATTACCAGCGAATATATGAGATTCATTAGTTAACATTACTGTATATGCATCTGCACCTTTGTCGCCTTGGTTACCCTTATCACCTTTGTCCCCATAAACACCGATAATTACTGGGTTTATTGTAGCAGTGTTATTATCTGTGTAAGTAATTAACTCGTAATTCCACAAATACTTATTTGTAGCTGTAAGCGTTTGTATAGTCGTTGTCCAACCAGCAGTCGAAGTTGTTACCCCACTAGATGAGGCAGTTGCCAAATAATATTCGGTAACAGATTTGATACCTTTGCCAGTAGCACCTGTCGCACCAGTATTTCCGAATACACCTATAATAATTGGTGAAGTTGAACTTGTCGTGTCATTTGTGTAAGTAATAACTTCATAATTCCATAAATATTTTTTATCAACAGTAATTGTTTGGATTACGGTTGTCCATCCTGATGTAGATGTGGTAACCCCACTGCTTGAAGCCGTTGCCAAGTAATATTCTGTAACAGATTTAACCCCGACACCAGTAGAACCTTTTTGTCCAGTAATGCACACCGCATTAGTTTCGTCTGTTGTGTTATTTGTATAGGTAGTAATAGTTTTTGTCCATATATACTTTCCATCAACCCAAGCTGGAGCAGTTGTTGCCCAAGAGCCACCACTTAGTGATGTAGCCGAAGATGATTGATAGTACCAAACATCCACAGAATTAATGCCAACACCACTTGCTCCAGTTCCTCCAGTAGCACCCTTCTGTCCTGTAATACAAATAGGAGATGTGGTAGAAGAAGTAGAATCGGTGTAAGTAATTACTGAACGAGTCCATATATATTTACCATCTACCCAAGTGGGAACCGTAGTAGACCATGAACCACCAGATTGACTAGTCGTAGATGTTGATTGATAATATTCTTCAACAATAGATTTAACACCTCTACCAGTTGCACCAGTATCTCCCTTGTCACCCTTGGCTCCTTGCTTCGCAACTCCATAAGCAACCTTGCTATCTGAGAATGTTGTCTTTGTCCAAAGATAATTACCTTCGGCAACGGAAACAACACTATTCGACCATGTACTAGTTGGGGCTATTGTCGCAGAAGTACCCGATTGATATTCAATTTTTGATACTGTTACAGAACTTCCTGTAGAACCAGTGTCACCTTTCACACCTTGTTTGGTGTATGTATATGTTACTGTATCTGGCACGGCATCATCTGTATAATCAGTAATTGTACGTGTCCATAAATAAGAACCATCGGCAACAGTTGGAACAGAGGATTGCCAAGATGTTGGTTGTGTTGATGCAGATGTTGATGTTCCATATGTTACAGTGACAGAACTAATTCCAACACCGACTTCACCTTTTGGTCCAGCATTAATTTTGCTCCAACTTAATTTTAAATTAGTTTCTACTGGTGTAAGTACTGGTATATTAATCGTTTTACTAATATTTGATGTATAACCTAATGTAGAATTATTATCAATCTTAATAGCTAACATTATTTCATTACTTTCATTTAATGTACTTGAGGTAATAGTCATTCCAGTAGGAATCTCTGTTATTTCTCCTATTGTTGGTGTTATTTTTGTTGTACCCTGATAAGCAACAACATTACAATAAACAGTTGTTTCAGCAATTTGCCCTTCAGCATTTGCCGCAAATCCTATACTTTCATTTGTTAAAAATGCAATAGGTGCATCTACACCCTTATCACCGTCATATACTTTATAAATGGTTAATGTATCACTATAAGTATTATCTTTAGCTCTAATTGTTATTGAATTAGATGTTATTGTTGACCCAGTGATAGTTATTTGATTACCATTGCGATCTACACCAGTTGGCAAAGTTGTACTAAAAGTTTGCCCACCATTTGTACTATAAAGCCACTCTGTAATAGATGTATTTATAGCTTGTGCTGTAATCACCAATGTAGTAGGAGATATTACATTGTTTTTATCAACTCTAAATACCTGTGTAGTAGCATTAAGAGCAATGCTTTTTGCATCCTCTCCAATATATTTAACCCATGCCCAATCACTATAACCAGTTCCAACATTAGATGGTAATGTTTTTTCTGAGTGTCTATAAAATCCTATATATTTTTTGCCAATAGGAGAATCACTAAAACCACTACCATTTTGGTCATCTGCATATCTTGTAAATAAATATGTAGATTCACCTTTTTGACCTTGTGGCCCCTGTATTTTACCAGTCCATATAAAATATTCTCCAGTGTATACACATAAGTAGCCATTTACTAAATAACCATCAACTGTATCTGCATCTCCACCTATAGTAATTATATTTTGCTCTCCTAATTCGGGAACAGAATATAATGTTACTTGTGCACCTGCTACAAAAGGCTCGTTAGTATAAGCAACACCTTTAATACTAACTGACTTACCTGGTTCTCCATTTTTACCATCAAAATAGTCAACACCTTTTTGAGGTGTGTAACCATTAGTACCATCTTTACCAGTGGTAATAAAAGAGAAAACAATTTCATTGGAATATGATGTGTTGTTATATGTAGCATAAAACTTATATCTAATTATTCCTATATTTTGATTTAATTCATTTTCCGAAATTACTAATTTCACATCTGTAGATGTGTCACTAGAGAATATAAAGCGTTCCGATGTTTCAGCACCATATATTTTAACCCATCTAAAATTATCGAGCTTATCAGTTACATTTAAACTATCAGCACAAACAGTTGGAATTAATTCTAAATTATTTGTCAACCAATTTGGAGTGTATGTTCTCTTATTGGTATCGTAAATTTGTGCCGTAGGATGGTTAGATGATATATGAATGTCTACTTTTCTTGTATCTGTTACATCCATAAATATTATATTATTTGATTGTATTTTCATATGAAAACACCACTCCTTTCTTAGTCATTAAAGTTTTTCTCTATTTCATCTATTGTTTTGTCGTCTATGTCAATATAACACGATATCTGTGCAGTGTTCGGAACATCTGTAGTCTTTATAGTAATTTGATATGTATCATTAGATATGTAACTAGGTGTCCAATCAGCATCAGTTTCACTTGAACTCCTTGTCCATTTCATCTTAACCTTTTTATCTCTAAAATATTGTGTAACTGGTTTGCCTCGTCTATATATTTCAGCAGTAATTGTTGACTCAGCACCAGGGTCTGAAAATACCGAATCTCCAGTATATGAAAGTGCTATACTATATTTATAAGCCGTATCAATTGTGGAAATGGCATCATATATACTTTTACCACCTTGTTTAATGGTAACATTACCTTCTTTGTCTACTAAAAATAGGTTTTTAGTACCGTCTCCAATTTTAAGAGTACCACCTACAATATCTGTACCTTGTATATAACCACCAACAAGGGCATCAGCTAATAAACCATACATTGTCTGTTTCTTAGTAGTAGAATAATCTTCACTTGGAATTTCTACCTCAAATTCGCCAACAACAGCCTTACTCGTTTTCCAATTATCCGTTGTAAAAGCTAACTTATTATTAATCAATGCAAACTGTTCATCATAATATTCATTAGTACTGCCATCCCTTAATTTTCTACCTCTAATTCCATATTGATCCCAAACAATTGATTGTCCGTTAGCAGCACCTATAGAAAGAGCTGCATCTTTTAAACCATCATTAATAGCTTGGTCTAGTGTACTTGCTTTGTTTGCACCCCTCTGCCAATTACTTGCATGAGTAGCAACTTGCTTTGCCACCGTTACAGCTTGTGAGAGCAAATCTGCGTGTTTATCTACGAGAGATTTTGTTGATTGTAAATCTCCAAATGTACAAGAAAAATCAGAAGCATCCTCAAAATTAATCTGCACTTCAAGTAATCTTGCCTTCTTAGTGTTACCGTCTGTTAAATACGGCTCTCTAAGACCAACATTAATAAAGTTTCCAAGTTTAAACTGCCATCGTAATGGTGCAAATTCAGGTATAGCTAATAAGTTAGCCATCGTTGCATTAAATGAAAGTCTAGGCTGACATATCTTTGCAAGTTCTTCTGTGCCTGCCTTAAGCAGAGATTTCTTAATATCCATTTGCTCTGCTTCTGACTCATATCCAGTAAGCAAGAAGTTGTCATCTGAATATTCATCTTCTCTAATAAACGGAGATAGTCTCATTCTTTCTGCATCAGAAAAGTAATTGTTCATATCAGTTAATTCTTTGATGTAGTTCATTTGGGCCAAACACATACCTTGTGAATGAGCATATGATACATAAGGTGTACCATTTGTAGTGTATACAGCATATTCTAAACCTTCAGCAATATAATAGTTTACCTTTGTAAAAGACAAACCAGCAGTATCATCAACTTTTTCATCCAAAGAATATTCAGTTAACTCTAGTGTTGTTATACCTACAATTAACTTCTTGGTATCTGGGTTACATAATAATATTGAATCTTTAGTTAATTTTTGTGGGGCTATAAAAGTGTATTGTTTTGTAACTGTTTTACTAAGAGCTGGATTATGTATTTCAATTGTAAAATAACATACTTCATCTTTTTCAATAGTAACTTCATCTACTATACTACCAGCATATGTATTCATTACATCACTATCATTACTCGGTTGTGCATAAAACTTGTTATATGTGGTATAAGTTATTTCATCAACTTCTCTTTCACCCTCAACAAAATATGTATAGTTATCAGAAAACTTTTCAGCTTGTGTGTAAACTGGATCAAAAATATATGTCAAATAAACATAATTCTTTTCTTTATCCTCAAAATACTCGGTTAATATTGCATTAAAGTCAAATCCGTCAGCATCACTAGTTTGTGGTACCCATTTTGATGTATTGTCATTTGTTTTTGACCACTCATATACTGTAACATGAGAAGTATACTCATTATACTGAAACCATATCATACCTTCTTTTTCATAATCCTTAGATGGTTGAGATGCACTTATAACATAATCATTTAATGTCATATGATGCATTATTGCTGCACGTAAAAGACCACTTAAATAATAAGATGTATCATTTTTATTATTAAAGGTTAAATATAAGTCGTTCATTTTTACACCATTAAGTAAGTAATCTGCTATACGTTGTTTTTCAGTTAAAACTTCCTGAACAACTTGGAGTTTTTTATAGTTATCTGAGAAACGTGTATAGTTTTCAAATTCAGCAGAATCATTTCCTGTTTTGTATATATTCCATCTACCTTCATAATAATCTCCATCAGTACCAACATAAACATAGACTGTGGCATTTTTATCACTTGTATTAAGCCATTTACTACCAACAGTTATACTTCCTGTCGGTTCTGTAGCACTTGCAACACACTGAGAGCCTTCTTTTGACATATATCCTTCTGTTTGTGTGATAAATATAGAAGTATAAGCATCTTGTTTTTCTTGAAGTAATCTAATACCATAATCCTCCACGTTGGCTTTAATTCTTTCATCTTTAGCAAGACATAAATATGCTCCAAGAGTACCAATAGATTTAACAGTAAAATCTTTTAATGCCATTTCTCTACCATCAGTAGCAACATAATCAGCAGTTAAATTGCCACTCACCCACTCATTAAGGGTAAATTTTTCTGTATTAATATATCCAGTAGTAGCATTAGTTAATGTTCGAACAACTTCATATTCATAATCTTCATATGCATCACTTTTAGTTATGCATTTTACACGAATTACCGCAGAATCGGAATTCGCATTTGTTAAACTTAATAATACATCATCTGTTTTATCTATAGTAGCAATATCACCATTACCATCTATTCCTACACGATACAGACCCAAATCAGTTTTAAGATTTTTAATCAATGATGCTACAGTTGTACCAGAACTTAAATAATATTTTTCTTGCAATTCATGAATACGTACTGCTGCTTTTTCAGCATCCTCTAGTGCATTTTCACCTGTAAATATCGAGCCAATTTGCAATTTATCAAAATCTTCTATTTCACCATAAATAATTCCAAGTGCATAATCTTCTAAATCATTAGGATGTATAACATCTCCATCTGAAAAAATAGGAGTTACATTGATTGCAATCGTTTCATCTTCATTTGAATATGTCATTGTAAAAACAGTAGAAATTCCACTACCTACATTTGTCCATCCAACCTCGGTTAACTTAGAAGAGTCTATTTGTGGACGATTAAATAAGTCAACACTACCACCCTCTTGTAGTTTATGCATTTCTTCAATTTCATCTTGTGTTAAAGCATTGTAAAAACTATGTATACAATACAATTTATCGAACTTATCTCCAATCAATAATACGCTTGGACTTACTGGCACATAATTCATAAGATCACTGTATTCATTATAAGCAGCAGACCACTTAGAGATTAACCTTGAATATTCATCAGTTTTTTCAGCCAAATATTTTGTATACTGATTATATTTAGCATGTAAATCTGGGCCCATCCACAAATCATCGCTATAGTATGACAGATTAGTTATATAATTTTGCCCCAGATTAACATCACGAACATCAAGAGTATCTGCACCAGTTATTTTGAGCTTAGTTTTGATATCATCAGCACTATACGAAATATCTATTTGTGATGCCAAGTTATCTTTGCTGATAAATACATCTGTATCCCACTGTGTTTCTATGGCATCATATTTAACATAGTAGTTGCCAAATAACACATCATCATTATTTGTTGGTTGAGGGCTTGCCTCACTACCATCTTCGTTAAAATATACAATACCATCTATATAAGTTGAAGCAGGTCTTAACTCAGTAGTAATACCATCTTCTTCTGCTTTGTAAAAACTTACCGTATTTTCATCACCAACAGTATCCCAAACCATTACAAATTTAACTGTGGGGGCAGCAGTATTATACAAGAAGTCGTAAACTGCCGTTCTATCTTCACTAAATGTACGCTCTTCAAACCAAAGTTCTTTGTCTACGTGTCCAATTTTCCACTCAGGAATATGGGCAAATACCAAGTGTAAAAGACTTAGTTCTGGCTTTGTGGGCCAGTAAAATCTGACGTTTGGATATGCTTTAACATACAATGTATCTTCTGAGTTTGCACCTTCATATTTGGCAAAATCATTCTCGTCTAACACTTGCTCTTCAACATAATTGTAAGCATTAGTACTTGTATATTCTTTTTTATAATAGCGTTCAAACCTATCCCAAGTTGTTGCTTTCTTATAATAAACATCAATAGCATATTCGGCACCATGAGTGCGAGCATGATACATTGTTTCGACCGAACCTTCTTCGCCAGTATTTACATAAAAGTTTTCAAGATATTTCTGTCCTGTCGAATGTTCAAGGGAAAAGGCTGTTATTGATTTGGTTTCAGAGTCGCTTATACTCTCGTCACCATCTTGAATAACAAAATGTCCTATGCCTCGTAATTCGATAATTCGAGGTGATTCAATAAAGTCATAATACGGATTAACCTTGGTTTCACCAGTTATTAAATCATTGTAATGTCTATCTATAGTTAAGCTAATTTCTGAATAGCTATTAAATTTTAATGTTCCTTTTTTATCATAAGGCAATATTTCGCCTATTCTTGTTTTGTCTGGCTGACACAAAATCACTTGTACGCTTATGTCGCCATCAAATAAATTTTGAGGTAAACGCATAACTACTCACCTCACAAATCTCCGACCTTGCGGGGTTCGAGCCATTCAATTTTAACTTTGCAGTCACCAGTAATAATAATATCATTATCACCATATTTTAACGGTAACCATTTCCAGTTAAAATGATTGCCAATTATTCTAGTTTCTTGAACTAATTCGCCACCAATTTCTGTATATGTAGAAATAACCTTATTGGTACCATCAAGTATTGTTGTTTCATTTATTGCTGCACCACTTACAATTGTGCTTGTGCCTGCAGTTTTATTTTCTATTTTTATAGCAGCCCCAACTTCAGCCACAATCTTCCATGTAAAACCAGTACCTGTAGCTACTATCTTTGCTATTACACCATCTTGGGAAAAATAATAATAATTATCTGCTGAATAAATCTTTGTGTCTGCTTCCGTCTTAGCTATATTTGTGGATGTTATAGGGTTATTTTTAGATGGAAGTTGTTTTTTAACATCTTCTGATGGAAGATTAACATAATAATTACCATTCCAAGTATAAATAACATTAGGTATCATTACATCATCATTTGCTATCGGATCTCTATTAGTAGGCATATATATATTTTCATTTGAAAATTTGATAGTTACTTGGGGATAAATCAACTTATTATATTCATCAGTATCACAAGTAATAGTAAATGTATTAACACCAGAAACCTCTAAGTAATCGTTATTATTACCAATCTCTTCTATGGCGTCATAAACTTCGGGGTATGTAATTTTTCTCGACCAAGCGTAAGGATGGGAAGATTCCAACTCAAATTCATAGCCGACAACTCTACCATTTCCAAGTTTATATTGTTCAAGATTAATTATATTTCCAAAACATTGCCATGTAAGAACATTTGAACTATCACGATAAACCTCCATCCACCCAGGTTTATCTGAAGATGTAAGCCAAGAAAGTATTCTGCGATTCTCATCTTCACTAAAATCACTAAAATTTTGTTTAATTATTGTAAAACGAGGTGTAAACACTTCGTTATATTTACTTCTATGTATTGTGCGACGACCATCGTAGTGTTCAGTATATATGTTATCACGGTTTAAGAAAGCACTAACCGTTCCATTATCGCTATTAAAACTACAGTGGATTGTTGCATCAAATTCAAGAGAGTCTAATCCTCTCCATACAATTCTGTGAGCGTCTATCATTAGATATCATCTCCTTTAACTACTTCAATATTTATATATAGTAAAAGGGACGGTGTTAGCCGCCCCAATTACTAAAATGTTTTATTTAAATTTTCTTATTGACGCATTAAGCTGTTTTGCAAATGTGTCTATTTTCTTATCCATAAGTTTTTCTAATTCTGGTAAAGTATCTCTGTCTACTCTGTCAACCTTAAGGAAGTTTTCTATATCAAGTTTAAGTTCTGGTTTATTAATATAATTACTCATTAAATTAATACCATCAGTTACATTTGATATACCCATCATATTAGGATTGAGTTTACCCCACTCTACAAGGTTTGCACTAATATCAGCAGGCATTACGGCTGAACCCTTCTTGAGGTATTGAAGTTGTCCGTTCTTACCTGCGGCAAGAGTAATTTCTTCACCAATCCAGCTTTCGTCTGTTATAGCGAGTTGGTCACGGGTTGTACCAAGTGTACCTTTGGCAAACATAGCTTTGGGCACTATTTTATAATACTTTTTATAAAGGTTTGCCGCATAAAAATCATCATTACTTCTGGCTATCGGTTCCATTTTTTTAAGATGCGATTCTAGTGTACGACTAGTTGTTTCGTCATATTTACCACTGGCCGTTACTCCAAGTTTTTTTTGCATCTTCCTAACAGCTTCCCATGTTTCACCGCCTTCGCCACCATATTTGCCATCTCTGCCATATGTGGGTAGTTTAATTCCAAAAACATCTACTAATATGTCTTGCAGTGTTTTAACATTTCCATTATAAGTATATTTCCAGTCTTTAGTACCACCAGTATTGTTATTGCTGCCATCTCCAGTATCACTACCGCCGTTACCAGTTGGGCCACCTTCATAACTTGGATACGAAATTTTAGCATACTCAGCATTAATATCTTTAACATTTTGCTTAGCTGTTTCTAACATACGCTTAGCGGCCGCATCAGCATAAGTAGGTATTAAGTCAATTTGACCCTTCATATCACCAACAAAGCCTTTTGTGGTATTAAGCATAGCAGTCTGGTTTTCTTTAGCCTTCTGCAGCATCGCATCTAATTGTTCTGGAGCTTCTTTAGAGAAAGATAATAAGTCCTTCTTACCCTCTTTCCACGGTTGAGTAACATTTGCCGTCAAGGTGGATGTTACTGAATTAACCTTATCATAGATGTTGTCTATATGAGATATTGCAGATGTTTCAAGGTCTAAAGACTCTGTTTGTGCATTCTCCCATGGAGCAGTAAGGTATTCATCAACATAGAAACCATACTCATCCGCTTTTGCCACAATTGTCTGAAGAATAATATCGGTATTCTCTAAAACCTTTTGATAAGTTTGTTCTATGAGTAAATCAGTTTCTTTTATAGACTCTCTGAGAGATTTAATGTAGTTTTCTGAACTCTTAGTGTATGCGTCAAGTTCATCATCAAGAGCATTGGACATACTGTCATAAGCATGGTCTCTATATGAACCATCAAGTTCATCTTTTGCCTCACGAAGTTCTTTTTCAAGACGAGTTCTTTCTGCTATGGTTGAAGCATCTGAACTTCCACTCATACTTGCTATACGACGTTCAAGTGCAGCAATATCTTTGGTTTGCTTTTCTATATTCTTCTTGAAGTCATACAAATCTCTTTCGGCATCTAATTCTTCTTTTTTAAGATCAATTAATTCTTGATATGCCTCCGCCTCTTTATTAAGACCTTCCTCAATCATATCAATACGAGCCTCTTCTAACTCGACAATAGCGTCTTTAGCCTCTTCATATGAATTAATAGCATCCCACTGACCGTCAGACAGCTCTTTCATTGTTTCGTAATATTCTTTTTCGCTGATTTCACCGTTTTTATATGCCTCTTCTACTTCTTCCATCTTTTGCGCATATTCGTCTATAGCCTGTTTATTATAAGCCATTTGTTGATGAGCCATACCAAGACGAGTCAGGCCTTCATCAGTCCATTCTCCGTCTGCTGTAGCCACATCTTCATCGCCAATAAGATCAGACATATTTTGTAAGCGTTGTGTAGCATCATTAATACGGTCAATTACTTGATTAAACCTATCTATCTGGTTATCAAAGATTTGTTGCTGATACTCAATAAGCTGAGTTTCTGCTTGATATCTTTCAGCTTCTTTTTCCGTAACTTCTTGTAATTTCGCAATATATCTAGCGTCAGAGGTACCATATTTATTTGCATACTCTTCTAGTAATCTATAATCCTCTGCTAATTCTTCATCTAAATTAGATATAATATTTTTCTGAGTATCAATCTTTTCTTCATATACAGCATCGGGAACATTAATGTTTAATGTATTAAGTCTATCTTCATATGCATCAATGAAATCCAATTGATTTTGAAGGAAAGAGCCAATATTGTCAAAAGCTTCAGTTATACCATCCCATGCTTCGATATAAGTATCTTTCATATCTTCTCTGAGTTGATTTACTGCATTGACACCTTCACGAATATTGTTTTTGGTTTCTTGGGCTTGTGCATGAAGTTCTACAATATTTTTATCCCTATCGGCTTCAAATCCATCATATTCATCAGTACCTTGTGCAAACGGATTATCCATATTTCTGTATTCGTCTATAGCCCAAAGTAAGTCGTTGAGTTTCTGTTCATCTCTATCTACATTTTCTTCTGCAAGACGAATCATTTCATTATATAATCCCTCTGATGCATAATTACCATCAATTTCAAGGCCATCCTTATAGAGTTCTAAGTTCTGCATTCTGTTGTCGCTGATTGTATCCATAGCATCATAAGCTTCAGATATACCATCAATTGCTTCTATTTGAGCATTGTGCATTGCTTTGCCAAATTCTATGGCTGCAAGAGTTGACTCTTGAATAGCATGTTCAACTTCCCAAAGAGCATCAGCTACTTCATCATTCATTTTAAGAGAGAGTAATGCCTCACGTTCTTGTTCAAGCAAGTCGAGTTTATTGTTCTCTAACGATATTTGTTCTTTGTAGTAACTTACAGAAGCACCTTGGTTAAGTGCTTCAAGACGCTCTATTTCGTTTTCGAGATAGGTCTGTTGTGCTTCGAGGTTTTTGATTTGACGCTCGTAGCGTTTTTGAAGGGCTTCAAGAGCGTCTCCAGTATCGTCGTATTTGTCGCCAGGAGTTTTATCAAAGTCGTAGTTGTTTTTAAACTCTTGTGTTGTATCAACGGTTTCCAACATTTCCTTTTGTTTTTCTAGTTCTGCCCTACGTTGCTTAAGATCACTAAGATTAGTCTCTGATGGTTTTAGGTTCTGTACTGCTGAAGATCTAGCGGTGTTAAATGCAGCACCAACATTTTCTCCAGACCAAAAAGCATCCCAGGCTGCTTTTAATCCAACCATAATTCCCTGACATTGAATTAAAGCATTAGTAAATCCATTTGTAAATGTATTTCCTGCTTCAACAGAATTCATAGCACCTTCCATAATGGCAATTGATGTATTTACTTCTTGTAAAGCAGTTTCAATATTTGCCTTAATTAAATCCAATTTTGATTGTATAAGTATTTGTTCGGCATTAGCAGCAAGTGTAATTTTACCATTATTTACATCAAGGATCTGATTCCATTGGTCAGTTGAAGCCATTAGATCGAGTGCTGTTTTAAGAGAAATTTGACCACTACTATTCATTTGCTGTTGAGCAGTGTGTACTAAATCCATTGATTTTGAAACATTATCAAGTGCCGCACTAAGTTCGTCAACAGTATCGATTAATCCAGAGATATCATCGGCGATATCTGAAAATGCATCTTTATTCGCAACTTCTAACTCTGCTTTGGCAAGTTCTACCATTGCACGCATACTATAAAGCTGGAATTGACTCATCGCTTGTTCCATTGTTAATGTGTCATTTTCTACATCTTCAACTAACTTCGCAAATTCTTCTCGTACCTCTTTGCTAGTGCCCTTCATTACCTTTGAAATCGCAACCATATCAGCTTTAGCATTACCTTCAGCATCAACATCAAAAAGGTCTTCCCATTCAATAGTTTCTACTGTTCCATCTTCAAGTTCAACTTCAAGTGGTAAATAATATACATCTTGTAGATTATGTATTCTTTCTGCTGCAGCTTCAGCCTGAGCTATTGCATTATCTCCTTCAAATGTTGCTCCTATTTTCAAACCTTTGACATCTTCAGCGCCATTAATTACATCGTTAGCATATTGTTCTAACTCACTGGGACTAAGAACACTTCCGTCTGGAAGAATAGGGGTAAAATTCATAGCTACACTTTCATCTTCATTAGAAAATGTGCTACTAAATACAGTTGCAGTTCCATCTCCAACGTCTTCCCAGCCTTTTTCGGCAAGTTTTGATGAGTCTATTTTAGGTCTATCGAGCAAGTCAACATTGCCACCCTCACCATATTTTTTCATCTCTTCTTCAATTTTCGTTTTATCAGAGTTTAAACGTTGCAATACTTCTAAACCCTTTTGATATTGAAGCATCAATCCTTCGGGAGTACTAGAATTAAATTCTCCATTTAATACAGTAAAGTAATCAGCAATATCTTGTGCAGTCACACCAAGCTCATTCATAACATAATCAAGTTGGTGATATCCATCTGCTGTTTCATCAAGCGACTCTATGTATGCTTTAATGGCATCATTTTTACTTTTCCATTTTTCATCATCATTTGCCCAATTCCCATCCTCGGCCATTATTTTATCTATTTCACTCTTAATGGCTTTCGTTTCCTCGGAGGCATTTGGACCCCATAATGATTCTATGGTACTAGCAGTACTATCGTCTCCATAGAGTACTTTTTCCCATTTTAATTGGGCATTGTTAAAATCATCAAGGAAGTCATTGATTTCATCACTCATACCGTATGAAAGACCAGCATAATCAGGATCGTTGAAGAAATCTTCGATAGATGAAGCAATATTAATATTATCAGTTTTTATCTCTTCCAATGCTTTTTTTACGTTATCTCTTGTTGCTTCTCCCATATCATTAGTTTCGATACCCGAAGCGCCAACAAGATAAGAAGATACTTCTTTAAGTTCATCCGTATCCCAATCAAGAAGTAAATTTTCAGCTTCAGTAATAGCTTGAGCATTTTTCTCATATCGAGAAATTGCTTTCTCTATAGCATCCTCACCAGTTAATCCTAATGTATTCCACTTATCTTTGATAATGCCTTCTGTCTCACTAAAAGCATAATAATTATTACCTTTTCCTCTAAACTTAGTTTTTATTGTTGTTTTGGTATCTTCAACTAATTTTGCTTCTTCTAGAGCCAATTGACGTTCCTTAAGTGCAATCTGTCTTTCTAATAACTCTACTTCTCGTTCTAATCTATCTAAGTCTTCTTGCTGAGTTAGAGATAAAGATGGGAGGGCTATTAATTCTGCTATTTTATCTCTTGTTTCATCGAGATCTGTTTTTAAAGACTCTAATTCTGACTCAAGAGTAGAAATATTATTTTTTGTTTCTTTTAATTGTTCACTAGCTTCTTCTGCTGATACGGTTAATGCATCAAAAATTGCTACGCCTGCTGTCAGAGCTACCGTAATTCCTACGATTGCCCATCCGATTGGGCCAATAGCTATCCATAAATTTTTAATAGCCAAACCTAATCCTTTAATACCATAGCTAAGCAATTGTGTTGTTGTTAATCCCGCTATTTGTTCAGCATTCAGCCCTGCTTGTGCTAATGCTAATTTTACAATTGAAGACTGTAATAGCGTTTGTTTTAAGAAAAGGCTTTGTGTTGATAAAGATTGTGCTTCTGTAACATTTGTAGCTGTAGCCACTAAACTAATCCAAGATATCAAGTCGCCAAAACGAAAAGCTTTTATACCTTGATATAATGCCACGGCAGCCAAGGCAGTACCGAGCAATCCTAGTTGATCAACAATTTTAACTAAGCCAGTACCCAAATCCACAACTCTTTTAATAATGTCGCTGCTAAGCATATTGCTCCACATTGCTTGGTATGCATTAGTAAATTGATGAATTTTTCCCTCAATAGAGTCCATCCATTTAGCATTTTCTTCGAGTGCCGAGTTGGATGAATTTGCAGATGCTTCAATTACACTTTCCACAGTATCAAAGTTTGTAATAATAGATGACAAAATATTTGCTTGACGTTTTCCACCCATCAATTCGAGGGCTGCGGCCTGCTGGATATCCGTCATGTTTTCCCACTCTGCGGACATCTCTCTTAATATTTGGGTACTTGATTTAAATGTATTAGCGTCTAACATGATGTCAACTTTGCCACCAGTTAAAGCTAACAGTTTCTTTTGTAATGTAGCTGTAGTTTCAGCCATATTTTCAGTTTCTAATCCCGCTTCTTCAAGCTCGGTTTTTGCTCCTCTAAGTCTTAAGCTAAGAGTTTTGAGGGCTGTTCCTACAGATGTTGGGTCTTGTACGACTTCATTCGCAGCCGTAATCAAACCAATTGATTCATCTAATGTGTTTCCGCCTGCGCTTAATGCACTTGCTGAACGCTGTAATGCATCACCAATACCTTTTGATGTTATGCTGAATCGGTTACCTACTTCGTTGAAGCGATCAACAATTCTCATCGATTCAGAAGCTTCCAAATTAAAACCTTTTATGGTACTAATAATACTTTCAGCAGCAGCATCAGCACTTTCAATACCGTCACCAACATTCTGATACACTACTGCCGCTTCAGCCATTTCACTTGACATTGTCATATCATAGCCAAGCTTCGCAAAGGTCGCAGTTGCCCTAGTAAAATCAGATATTGTACTACCTATTTTTCCTGCAGTCTTACTTGCAGTATCTAAAAATCTCTCATAACTCTCTTCTGTTTCATCTGTTACTTTCTTGAGTTCTGTCAAAGCACTATCAATTTCTCTTACATATTGAATACCCTTACGCACTTCATTAACAGCTTTATAAACAATGCTAGAACCGCCAAAATATGTGAAAATCTCTTTAGTCTTTTTGCGGATGCTCTCAAACAAAGTAGGAACCGTTTTTGCTGTTCCTTTTACTGTTCTAAGAGCATTATCAACACTTCGTACACCAGCTGTATAAGTAGTAAATTCATGAGCACCAGTTTTTACCGTATAGGTTAATATCTGAGTTTCATTATCATAACTTTGTATTTGTACTTTGCCATCATGAAAAGCCTTAACGGTACTCTCTAATTTAGCTTTAACATCATCATCTGGCGATAATGTAGCATTTAAGTTAACCGAGTTATCTCCACTGAAGTACTCATAATTATCAATTAATTTTTTAAGTGCAACAGTATGTTCGTCTACCGCTGCAGATTGATTTTTTAAGTTCCTTGCATCGCTCGGGTCAATTATCTTCTTGCCACTCTCAGCAATTTTTCTTCGTGTATCATTAAGAGTGTCCAATGCCGTTTTTAATTTTTGAACTTCTGATAATTCTTCAATGTTAACAAGATTATCATCTATTTTCCAAAGAGATCTAAGAGTATCATCACCTTTTCTCCACGTTGCGTTTGCCTTAGAAACACGATTTTCATCACGAGCAAATTTAACTTGTTGCTTAAAGTCTGCCTTTTCTTGTTTTGCATTAAGTTTTTCAACCTCTTTATTATAAGCTTCAACCCTTGAAGGTTCATACAACTCGTTATTGAGACCTAATTGCTTTTCTATTGATTCTATAAGTTTTTTAGTTTTAGCAATTTGATTGTCTAATGTTTTTTCTTGACCATCAGGATTAAGATCTTTTTGAGCTTGTAACCTACCAAGCTCTTTATATGCCTCTTCAAGAGAATCAAAATCAGATCCTAATAACCCAAACTCTTCTTTCCATTTACTTAAATCAGTAGAAGTTTTTACTTTCTGCAAAGTATCAAAAAGTCTTTCAATTCTTTCTTTGAGTTCATCAGATAAGCTGCCTGTGCTTTGCAATTCTTTTTCAAGATTTACCAATGCATCAAACTGAGTATCTATATTATTTTGTAACTTCGATTGTTTACTTGCCTTGTTTAGCAAAGATTCCTTCTCGTCTGCAAAACCTTTATCTTTAGCATGGTCTAAATCAGAAGTCTGTCCCGCTGTTGCCCAAGATTTAATCTTAGCACGCTCTGCTTTTAACTTCTTCTCCAATAACTCTGCTTGTTCTTTTGCTTGTATATTGCCCGACACTTCATATTTGGCTTGAAGTTTACCAAGCTCTATATATCCATCACGAAGTTCCTTTAACTTTTCAAGCTTTTTATCATCTTGACCTTTAGGCGTCCCTTCTCCACTTTCACGATAAACAATACCTTTTGACAATGTGTCGTTAAGTTTTTTAATAGCTGATGCTAATTTCGAATCATCAGCAGAAGCGGAGTTGGATTTGCTAGTTGTATTATTTTTTATATCTTCAAGCAAACTTCTAATAGTGCCATTTAATGTATCTTCTAATGCCCAGGGGCCATTTGTATCTCCATCATTTTGTTGCGTTGAAGACTCAGGTTGTTTGGGCACTTTCTCTGCATCATCGTCTGTACCCGTCATCTTTGTATTAATAGCTGAAGTTAAAGT
>JAEIGA010005237.1_pt1 | contig 19884 bp, 25 predicted proteins | sample 9270691 | NCBI WGS metagenome assembly JAEIGA01 (sample SAMN17057246, study PRJNA624740) | gut metagenome | biome: biome; isolation source: fecal sample | host: Bos grunniens | place: China: Xizang | collected 2019 | reverse complement strand
CCCTTCTTGGATGCAAGACCACTTCTTGCATAAATCTTTGTACAGAAACCTTCTGGAGGCTGAATAGCAAGTCCAGTAGGAATCAGCTTTGTCTGACCAGGCATAATATATGTGCCCTCACTTGCGTACAAATCAAAGCCAGCAGCCTTATCACTGCCCTGGGTGGGCACATGTGCGCTGTCTCTTAGCAGTACAATTTTTGCTTCCATGTTAGTAATCTCCTTTTAATCATTTTGTAGTGTTAATCTTCTGTAATAGTTGCGATAAAGCGACCACAGGCACATTCGTAAGTTCCTAAGTTGCCTTCATTGATAATATCCCTAAATGGCTTACACATGCACTTGTCATTCTGTGTCCGAGTTAAGCTGCAAGGACAATAGTGGTCATTTTCTTTAAGTTGCTTTAGAATTTCTTCAAGAAGTTCTTTGTCTTCAGTTTGCTTAATTTGAATCATTATGATATCCTTTCTGCGTACTGGTTGTCACTGGCTAATGCAATGCCTAGTACTTCATCATAATGTGGTTGCTGGTTTGGAACGAAGCGACCATATTTGATAATAATATTAGGATGTTTGGCAATTTCACCAAAATAACTATAACTTTGTTTACCCCAAGAGTAATAAACGGTATACTGCATACATTTTATTTCTTCTTCTGTATAGCCAGTGTAGATAACAATGTCATCATTTGTGTGTTGCCGAAAGAAATTTATTAAACCAACCAAACTTGGTGCACTATCAAACGGCTCAAGACCTGCCATAATAATTGCTTTAGTGATGGGGTTTTTTAAGTATCTGTCAACGATATGGCCGTATGCCATTTCAATATCGGGTACGGTCGCAAGCGCACTATTTTGGCACATTTTTTGACCGCATTCCCTCTCACACTTAAAAGTGCAAGAGGGAAATCCAATTACCATCGATGGTTTTTTATAACTTGTAAAATCTTCGTCACGAATTTCTTTTACAATCATTTTAATCACCAATCACAGAAGTTTCACCGTACATAACCGCGGTATCATACCACTGTCTTGCCGAGAACTCCTTAAATCTTTCTTTGCTATATGATTTAGAAGGAGTAAGGAATCCAACCACACGCTGATACGTATCACATGCATGTTCGCCACATTCTGGGCAAATATCACTATCTACAAAGCCGTGGTGATTCTTGCATACATTAATCTTAGTGTTATAGCAGAAATAAATGACACCCTGACTAGCAATGTAGTTTAACATCTCCCATGCCATATCGGCATTGGGGAAGTTGTTGTCTATATTAATATGTGCTATCGCTCCGCCAGAGCACTTATTATCAAGGATTGCACTAGTTCTAATCTTCTCATTAATGGTGCATTTTTCGGTCAGAGGAATCCACTGATTGCTATAGATAAAGTTGTCATGAACATCGAACAGAATGTTGTCCTTGGCACAAAGCTTAACTGCAGCCTGCTCGGCAGGAACTGATTCGATATTAAATGAATACTCACTAGTGAACCCATCCTTGGTTTCATTCAGTACATCAAAAATCTTGCCGGCAAACTCCATTCCCTTGTCTGTATAGAACTTGTTGCCGAACTCGTCAGTATTTATATATCCAAACTTCTCCATAGTTTCGTAAAGGCCAAGAATACCAACGGTACAATACTGCTTGTCCATCTCAATACCACCGTCACAGTAGTTTGGAAGCAGACCCTTTTCGATGTTTCTCTGAATGACATATCTTACTCTATCAAGAACCTTGCAGCAAAGTGTGGTTCTCTTCTTGAGCAAATTGAGGTACTTCTTTTCGGTTACCTCTTCACCAAGTTCGTAGAAGATATGAACTAGGTTAATCGTGTTTACCTTAACAGACCCAATACTAAGCGCGGTGCCACCAATTGAGTTGATGAAGCCCTTGAGCTTCGAAGTGTCAGACAGAAGTCTGCAACAGTTACTCAGCGTTGTCACATCGCCGCTAACGAAGAAGTTGGAGTCGTTCCACTTGCAGTTATGGTCCGAACACCATCTTGCAAAGTCTTCATCTACGAACTTGCCGTCCTTATATAGCAGAGAATATGTGAGAACTGGGAAGGTGAACATGTTCTCCTGTCTAACTTGGGATACAACTTCCATAAACACCTTCTGATGTTCGATAAACTCGTCCACATAGTCGATTGCAAATGTACCATCCGGGAACTCAAGTCCACCAAACAGAGCCTCATAGTACTCTCTGTCAAAGATTGAAACATTGACGAATGCAGACTGGTCAATTCTCATAAAAGGCTGATTAAGTCTGTAAATCAACTTCTGGAACGACTGTCTTGCATAATAGTCAGGATTATTAATAATAAAACCACTTTCGCAATCCTTCTTCCAGAAGTAATATGTCCATACGAGAATGTTGGGAATGCCAACTGCACCAGAAGACCTATTGCTCATAAAACTGATAAACTCAATTACATCATCAATGAATGTCGTTAGATGCTTTGGAGGCTGTGAATTGTAATTCTTTAAGAAAAACAATCCCTCTGTTGCCAATCTGCTAAGGTCATATGCATAGCAATACGGCACATAGGTAGTGGACGGAAAATCGTGCAAGTAGAATCCACCAATATACTCAGTTTCAAGCCACTCTTTTGCAGTCTTCAATCCATACTTCTTTTTAATTTCATAAAAAATCTTATTAGCTGCAATAATCTTATCGATGGATTTTCCTTTTTCAGTTCTCATCGATGCGATATCTTTACTGGATGCATTTGCATTGGCATCAATAGTAACGTCTGCAACGTTCTTATCGACAAAGGCGTCAATGAAATCAGAAAAGTTCATCTGTGAATTATGAATGCCGTTTAGAATTTCAAAATCTTCTCCATATTTTTCTCTTAATACATTTAATGCTCTTTCAAAGTCTTTATTAAACTTAAATTCAATATCCATATATTACTGTCCTTTCAACCAATCTACTGCTTCCTTGAAGCCCATAATTACACCATCAACCTCAAGTTTGGGGGCTTCCTGGAAGCCTTTTGCCTTCATAATCTCAATGTCGTTTACAGTTTCATACCCAACTCCCTTTTGATCCAACTTCATTTTAAGAATCTTGCACTTGGGGCATCCATGCTCATATAAAATTACTGATTCTGCCATTCCATACACTTCCTTTCTATTTCATTAACATATTTAATAATTTCTTTCCAATTATGCGCTCGATAAATGTCATATACATAATCTTTACTATCATCTCTGTTCCAATAATTATCTAGACAAATACGTTCACATGGATTGCTAATTAAATGCTCCAAACAATCATCAATCATAATATCTGCTCGAATAAGACTTTTGTCTTTAATACGAACAATATCGTTTGTGCTTACAATTGGAAAATATTTTGCCATCCATTCACACTTCCATGCAAAGTTGTACTCATGAGTTGCTGTGGCAAAAACGACCCTGTGTCCTAGGTTAAGTAGGGTTTGGATGCCCCATTGAGAATCTTTAATCGGGGTTAACGAGTCCCACAACTCTTTGTCTTTAAATAGTTCTAATAGAGTTTTGACATCGTTTTTTGGTAAACACTTGTAAAAATCATACGAAGTAAGTTCTGACATGTCATGACGAACACCACCACGCTTGTTAAGTATTTCAAATGCTTTCTCTGTAAGATTGTTTATAGTATCATCAATATCAACACATAAAATCATTTTGTCGTGTCCTCCGTATGATTCTTCCAAACACCCTCAATATTAGCAATATGCTTAAGGCAACTATATGCTTTTGACAATTCAATGTTTGAAATTGCATAGTCAAAATCTGCACTTTTGAGCATTGCTCTAAACTGATCTCTCTCGGCAATATTGCGCTCTCGCCACTTTAGACGATCATCCTTGCGTTTATTTATTGCTCTTTCTTCTCTGATGTCATCTGGCACATTGATAAACACGGTTACCAAGCGAAGACCAGGCAAGTTAAGTTCTCTCAGGTGCCGTAAACCATCATAGTCGATAATATAGCAATCGACATTATACAACTGCTCAAATGTGCACCAATACTTATAGTGACCTATTTGTGTAAATGCTGCAATCTGACTGTCTGCTTTCATTTGCTTATAATCATCTTCTGTTACAAACACATGGGTGTCACCTTCGTTAACTCTGCGCTCTCTTGTGGTGTAACTGATTAGTTGTTTATAACCCACACGCTCACACAGTTTGTTTGTCAATAAGTCTTTGCCCGATGCGCTCTTGCCAAGCACACAGAGTAATACATGTTCTTTGTTATCCATTTGTCTCATCCTCCAGACACATCTCCTTAAAATAAGGTAGAGTCTCAATCCAGTCACAGTATGTGTGCCACTCTGCTAACTTATGATTCTTTCTTGCTCTATGTTGGTTCAAAAGATTCTCGTATGTTAGTGTTACAGTACGCATCTGGTTGTACGATGAGGGTAAAGACTGAATCATATTATGCCAAGGTTGACGATTATTTTTATCATCTAAAAACTTTTTACGCTCAGATTCAAGATATACTATAGTGGCATCTAGTAATGCAAGTGCCCCATCGTCCATACGATCGTGAGAAAAGTCGTCTCTATCAAAAGACTTGACGTGAATTTTATGCATAGTAGAGCAACTATTTGCGGTTGTTCCAACCTTGTATGTATCGAACTCTTTCCACCAATATAGCGGAGCCGTAATATCTACGCTAACAAAAATCTGTCTCAAAAATTTTCTGTGGTCGCTTCCTGCTTTAACAAGCTTCCTTGCAAGGGCGAGATCGTTTGGCCCAAACCACATGCCGGTTTGGCTATAATCAACATTAAACTTACTATCCATCTTATCCCAACTATTCATCGGATTTCTGGCTCCGCGAATAGCGTTTTCAAAATTCATTACGCTAGTTCTTTCAAGTTTAATCATACCATCACCTCAGATCTCAATCTTCGTAATACCATAATACTCTAGTATGCACTCAATTGAGCAAAACACCCTGCCGTCCTCGTTAACATAATATTCATCCGTATCATTTGTAACTTCGTTGCCACACTCTTCACAATGGCCAAACTTGCGAATCTCGTTATCCTCCATGGTTACCGTCTCCTTCTGTTATAAATTTTTCCTTTTCATACAATACACCATTCTTAACTGGGATTGTAATTACATCCATAGGCATAAGTCTTGGACCACGTGGCATGTCCCCATATGCTTCGGACATTACATTGTCCCATTGTGCCTTGGTTAGTTCACAAACAACTTTGTCACCATAAACGGGACAACAATATGGTAGGAACTGATGGTCTGCAAAATTAAAATTGTATTTTCTCTTGCGAATACGCTCTACCAATGCTCTCTTACGATCTTCGGTAAACGTTACAGTTGGAAATGTCCCCTCAAAGCAACTTGTCCATCCTACAACAGTACTCATACTTTGTCCTCCTTGCTATTAAAATACTGTTTGATTAGCGTGAGCACTGGCTCTCTGCTAATATTCTGTGATGCCCAAATGAGCCATCCCTTGTCTACCAGTGCAATCTCTGGAATTGTCTTGCCGGCATGCTTACCAAAGGTGAGACGATACTCATGGAGGTCTTGTGATTCACTCTGAGGCTGTGCACTTGCCTCAAAAGCCATCGTTAAGTCTTTTCTGCTTGCAAGGTAATCTGCCAAATGTACGAAGTGTTGGTATACATCAAGTGGCTTTGGGAGGATCGTACTGCTCTTTCGATCCGAACACCATTGCCCCATGTGAGACTCAATACAATGTGCAATAAATTCAATCTCTTCGTGATTCAAATATTGTCCATCATAACTTCTGATTACATTTGCCATCTTAATTGGATGTTCAAATCGTGTAAACTTACTACATTCATAATCACTCTGCTCACCAGACTTTCTTCCGTCATGTACAAGCCCAGCAACACGCATTAGATCCATTTCTCTGCTAGTGAACTTTGAACTATACTGTTCAAGTTCAAAGAAATAGTTGAGAAATCTCACTACGGCAATCTGGTGTCTCATCAATCCACCTTCACCAAGTGAATACTGGGGATGGTATTTGCCAGTAGATGAGGCACCGACCTCCCAAATATAATTGGGAAGGCCATCCACAAGTACCTCTGCGAACTCTCGAATGTCTTCATTGACAATGGTTTCAAGAATCGGTGTTACTATTTTCTTCTGTTGCTCCGTCATCAGCCGTGTCCTCCACTACTTCAGTTGCATTTGTTTCTTCAGATTCGTTCTTCTTGTGCAGTTGCACTGCAATAATCTTACGAATATCTTCAATGCAACGCTTATAATCCCTAAGGCTAGGATTAGGCTTGCTCAAATTCTTTTGAATGGCACCCCAACACCCCGCCGCAATAAACTGTGCACCAAGACGCATTCCATCCATACGAGTTTTTTCAAACCACTTCTCAACAACTTCTTTAATGTCTTCTTCTGTTGCATTCTTAATTTCCGAAACAACTTCGGACATATTGTTCTTTTCTGCCATATGTGTATTCCTTTCTTATTTTATCATAATCATTTTGTATTGTAAATTAATCATCGAAGTGGAGCATATGCTTTGTCCACACTTCTGCCCTGTGACCGTCTTCGATAAATAGGCTAGAAAACAGTGCAATTAGGCAGCAAGTGCAGATGGAGTTACCGGCCTGTTTATATCGAGCACTCGGTGAAACATAAGTAGCCGCTCTGTCGTTGTCCTCATCGGTGAACCCCATCAGACGCCAACATTCCTTGTCAGTAAGCTTTCTAATTCTCCACTTAATCTGATCTTGCACCTCACCATTAGCAACTTCTAACCCACTACAGTTCTGTCTCAACGTAGGAGAGTAATTCTCATAAATTCTGGCATCTCTGCTTCCAGGGAACTGGTCTTCTATAATAACGGTCTTCTCAATAATCTTTACACCATTACGCTCTGCCGATGCGCCACAGTTGCAAGTCAGAGTGTTAATAGCATCCTGGTCAGCACTTACACGGCTATTGTAATCGTCGTAAACAATAGGTTCTTTTACGATAAAACTAGACTGAGTTGTAGTTCCATTTATTGCAGGAACATATCCATCAAATACCCTGTTGGCTTTGTTGTATCCATTGGGAAAACTAATGTCTGCACAATCACCAACTTCAAATGTGTCAACAATATCACTGTCGATGTATCGCTTGATGTTGCCATCATCGGTAATCATCTTCTTCTGAGTGTCAGTCCAAAGAGTTTTCTGCTCTTCAACGATAAACGGTTCTCTGTTGCCACCGTCCATTTTTGTCAAAGTAGGGGCTAGACCATCCACATCGTAAACACGACCCTGGTTTGGATTGTCACGAGTCTTAGTCGGCATGATGTTCATGAGTTGCTTAACCTCAGGCTCTTCTTCAATGGGAACACACTTGGGGTCTTTGTAATCTCTTGCAAGAAGCGTGTCACATACATCGGTCATCTGAATACGTTTCTTCTCTTGCACAAAGTTGGAATTAAGAATCTTCTCAATACGGTCATCGGGCAGATAGTACTTTTCGTCAACTGCTTTTTCCAAAACATCCTTAAGGCGAGTTGTTAGAGGAATCTGCTCAGGGAATGTGAATCCCTTTGTATCTACATCTTTACGGATTGAAATTGCAAATACACGCTCTCTGTTCTGTGGGATACCATAATTTTTAGCGTTGAGCACTTTCCAATAAGTGTTGTATCCAATGCTGTCAAGCCAACGAATCCAAGCCGTAAACTGACCAATGAATTTCTTTCCGACTAAGTTCTTTACATTTTCAAGCATGAGGTATTCAGGCAACTCATTCTCCTCGTATGCTACAGAAAGCAATCTCTGCACTTCCTGAAGCAAACCAGAAGTGGTGCTTTCAAGAGAAGCGTTTCCACACTTGGGACACTTGTAATTATAATCGGGGTTGCTAAAATCAATATCCCACTTGTGACCACACTTAGTACAAGTCTTTGCTGCTCCAGCCAACTTGCCGGCAACACTAAAACTTTGGCAAGGGCTGCTGTAAGTAACAAAATTTGCACGAGGCAAACGCTCGACTTTGGATATATCACCAAGGTTCTTGGAAAGTTTGTCAGCAATATAATACTGCTTCAACTTGGTAATAGGTGTTCTCTTGGTAATCGTATGTTTTTCTTTTTGAAAGTCGAAGCCTAAATTCTTTGCTTGAAGCTCCTCAATCATCTGTTCTTGTGAAGGAAAATCAAATGTCTCCATTTCTTTATCCAAGTCCCATCTCATAGCAGCATAGCTCAAAACCGCATTGGCATCGCAATCACAAGTATGTTTTACTTCATAGGGCAATCCCAACTGCCGAAGTGCACGCTCCTGTGCCCCGACACCAGAGACGAGCTCTATCATAGAAATTGATTCTGTCATTAGTTGTTTGTCTCCTTTTTTTAATCATTCTGTCGTGTTAATTCCTTGTTCACACAAAGAAACCACATAATCACATAAAGCGTCTGGAATTCTCGACCGATCCTTGGAGCCGTTAATGCCCTGTGTACCAGTGCGACTTCCACGAGGAGCGGCTTCGTGACATTTGTCACCATTTTTGCAGTGCTTAAACTGAGGATTGGGATGGTTTGTAAAGATGTGTGTGGGCTTCATTCGAAAATCTCCATACTGGCAATATGTCACAAGGTGCTTCGGAATACCTTGCATAAATCTCATATTGCATAATCCACCACGAGGATTCTCAATAAAGAAGTACTTCGGATTCAGTTCCTTAATCAGTTCAATCACATGAGCATTAACGGCATCACAAAACTTTGCGTATTCCGTTACTGGTGCAAGATTCCCGTCTGGTTCTTTTCTTCTGTGGTGACTAATGGCTGCTAGAGAATATGATGTGCAATCTGGCGATGCCCAAATTACATCAGGCTTGCCAAATCTATCAATGATATCCTGTGCAGTAATCTTGCCGATATCCTCGTACCAATCGATATTCTCGAAGTTCTTGTCCCATTCAATGGAATAAACTTCATGGCCAGCCTTCTCGAATGCTTTGCCAATCGATCTCGTTCCGGCAAATAGTTCTAGTACTCGCATTTTTACCTCTCAATCATTCTGTATTGTACAAATCATTTTGTACTGTAATTATTATATCACTTTTTACCAATTTGTCAATAAGAAAGGACGGTTATTTACAATTTATTTACAATTGTAACTACCGTCCTTATATTTTTTATTCTCCAATCATTGTAAGGAATTCATCTTCTGTGATGATGGGCACATGCAATTCAATAGCTTTCTTGTATTTACTACTACCACTCTGCTCATTTGTAATCAAGTAATCCGTGTTCTTGCTAACCGATCCTGTAGCCTTTGCTCCGAGTTCGGCAATCTTGGCGTTGATGCTGTCTCTTGTGAACGAGTGTAACTTACCAGTCACACAGATTGTCTTGCCGTTAAACGGATTTACTTTGACTTCAACCTTCTTCGGCACAACAAATCTCATCTCAGCAGCCAAATCAACAATTTCTGCCTCATTTTCTGCCAAGTACTTAGTGATATTTGAAGAGGTAATGCTACCGATGTCCTCCAATTCGGACCAGTCATAATTGCTCTTAAATGCTTCATAAAACGCATTAAAATCACCGTTAAATGCGCTTGCAATTGTCTTGGATGCGGACTTGCCTACGCCATCAATCGAAAGGGCACAAATAAAGTTTTCAAGTTTAACGTCTCTACTTGCCTCAATAGCATCAAGTATTTTATCTACAGACTTATCGCCATAACCGCTTGTGAGCTTCCACTCGTAAATCCACGGACTACGCTCCAACTCATACAAGTCTACGAATGACTTAACCCAGCCGTTATCAATCAAGAAACTTAGCGTGGCCTCGGACAGTCCATCAATGTTCATCGCAGGCTTAGATACAAAGAACTTCAATCTACCCAACAATTTGCCCGAACAGTTGCTATTTTTACACATAAGTACTTCGGATGCATTCTCGGTCACCACTTCGGTTTCTCCTCCACAAACAGGGCAGTACTTAGGGATTTCTATAGGAGAATCACCACTCTCGCATCGAAGTATCTGTGGGATTATCATATTGGCTTTATGAATGAAGCACTTTCCACCAATTTTAAGTCCGAGACTCTTTATAATCGAAATGTTGTGCACAGAAGCGCGAGTGATTGTGGTATTATCAATCTCGGTAGGATCGAAGATGGCAGTCGGTGTAAGTTGCCCAGTCTTGCCAAGTGTCCATTCCACATCTCGTAAGGTAGTTTCATGTTCATCTACTTCTGGCTTGAGTGCATAAAGTCGTCTGTCATGGTGCCCCGTCGAACCAAGACTCTCACCATAAGCCAAGTCATTATACTCAAAACACCAACCATCTGTTGGATTCTCGTATGATGCCCTATCAAAGAAGTTAATTGCTTTTTCAAGTTCATGTGGATAAATACTCTCATATGGAACTACATCGAACCCATTTTCTTTAAGGAAGTATAACGAATCGCTTTTAGTTTCAATTCCAAGCCATTTCCAATTAACCAATGTGAAAGCATAGAAATAAATATTACGTTTGGCCACTTCGTTTGCATCTAACTGTCTTAGTGCTCCAGAAGCAACATTACGAGGATGCCCAAGTGAGCCATCCACATTCATTTCGTTATATTGCTTCCAAGGGATTAGAGCTTCTCCTCGAATTTCAAGATATCCCTTATGGGGTATTGTCATAGGTAGGTTTTTAATCATTTTTACAGTATGAGTAATATCCTCACCGTCAATGCCTGAGCCCCTCGACAAGCCCTGAATAAGTTTACCATCTTGATACTTAACAACAACCGTACTGCCATCAAGCTTAAAAGATGCAACAATATTTTTATCGCCCATAAACTTCTTTACATCGTCAATGTTGGTTGACTTGTCCGCACTTAGCATTGGTACTGAGTGGTGAACTTTTTCTAGATGTGGCAATACTTCACCCTGCACCTTTCTCGTAGGACTATTTGCAAGCCAAAAATTTGCTTCGTCCTCAAGCCGCTTGAGAGTATCAAACTTCTTATCATACTCTGCGTCACTGATTGTTGGTGCATCTAGGTCATAATATAGATGACAGTGATATAAAAGTTCTGCTGTCAATGTTTTAATCTGTTCTATCTTGTCCATTCTCTTTCTCCTTCAAATAATCTGCCATCTCTTCAATAAACTTCACGACTCCCTGGAATTCAGATGCCAATACATCAAAGCCGAGTTGCTTGAAGTAGTCTGCTCGCTCCTGGTATTTTGTCTTTTGCTCTGTAAGATATTCTTTAGTCATCATCAAACACTCCCATAGGCGCAAAACTGGGAATAGGTTGCATCTTAAATAGATTCTTCTTATGCAGCCAATCAATCTTGTCTTTTACTACATCATCATCCCACTCACCAGTTCTAATATATTTATTCAACGCATCATAGGTAAATCCAAAATTGTCCTCGTCGGTCTTTCCACACAAACCGTCAGAAGGAGTCTTATGGACAAGCTCGTAAGGAAGTCCAAGTACATCACCGATTGCAACCACCTCATCGCTCGTAAGATTAGCAAGAGGACTGAAATCACCAACAGAATCACCCCAGCGAGTACTGTAACCAACATAATCTTCGGAGAGGTTACAAGTATTTGCCACTCGGCCATTAAGAGACTGAGAAACGGCATAGAGAGTTGCCATACGAATACGGCAAGGAAGATTTGTTACTGTCTGCTCGGTAGGAAGAATATGTTTCATATTGGTAGTACTAGGATTAAGATAGATTAAATGATTCAAAATTGCTTTAAAAGCACTATTAATATCAATAGTTGCATATTGAATATCAAGAAATTCAACTACTTTAAAGGAATCAACTATATCATTTTGAACGCCATTCGGCATCAATACGCCAATTACTCTATCCTTACCAAGAGCTTCCACACAAAGTGCAACCACAATAGTTGAATCCTTGCCGCCACTAATACCAATCACGGCATTGCACCCAGGCCCATTCTTGTCGAACCACTCTCTGATCCACTGTACACAATCATTCTTGGCTTTTACTGCATTAAAATTATTCATACAACCTCCTTGGTTACATAACCATTAAGCACTAAATAAATCAAATCTTTCAAGACGCTCTCTGCCTGAGCAAGCCCGGCCTTGTCATCGAGAAAAAGATTATAATACAACTTTCCACTGCTTGCTGGAGCAAATGGGGCATTCTCATTGATGGCATCATACGGAATTGCGTTGCTGTCAAGGAACTTCCGAACACCATCAATATTTGGATTGCTCGTATAAACAATCAAATATGCCCCAAGTATATTTTTAGCTGCTCTAATAGACGACTCCACAGTACAGCAAGTTGCACTATGAAATGGACGAACAGTATCATCAATATCATAGGCAATGATGATCTGACTATTATGTTTGTACTGCTCTATTAAACGCAACAGTGGGAAACTAAAACTGCTACTTGGCAACTGATTGCATGTCAAGCTTATCATATTAAAATTCCCCTCCATGCAATCTTTCTCTAATTCCCTGCAAGGTCTGATCTCTTACGATAACTCCATCCTTAAACACCGTTTGAAGGACATTCTTTTCGTGGCGCTTTGCACCATCCCAAGTAAATTCGTCCTCATAGCAAAGTTCGCCGTGTTTTACGGTCACCACACAGCAACCCTTTTGAGACTTCTTAAATCCACCATCCTTTGGATTCTTGAAAATAGGAGTGGGGTTACCATCAATCTCACAATAAGTCGCCTTAATGCAAGAACTGAATGTATCTCTCGTGAAAGGCTTCAGAACGCCGTCTTCTTCAATACACTGGAACGAGAACGAACCGACGCCAAGTGCAACATTGGAACAGGCAAAGCCATTCTTTTCGAGAATACTGTAAATTTCGGCACACCGCTGAACTGTAATGCTATCACCATAAATGGCCTTTACATGAGGATCAAGAACCTTATACCCCTTGCTATTGATAGTACCACCAAACATATCCCAAAGCTTGAACACTGTCTTGGTTACAACCTCAACACAATCACCGGAGTCTCCACGCATTAGCATACATCCGTTATGTGCAAGAATCTCGTCCTTGAGCTTAGGCAGAATATTATCAATAACATTCCAGTAATCATAAGAATCAAGTACGGCAGAAAAACTAGTATTAGGATAAATCTCAGTAAGCAGTCTTCTCAGCAAGGTTTCTTCATCACCATCAGCTGCATAATTGCTACACATTACCGAATGTTCTGTTGAAGGAGAGCCAAAAGCCACAGGCTCTTTAGTGCAGTCACAGTTGTAGTTTGCCTCAAGGTAAGGAATCGTAAGAACTGTGGCAGTAAGCAAGAAAGACAGACACCATCCCGCTCCAGCCTTTTCGGCAGACTGCAGACACTCTTCTCCACGGAAGTCAAAAGCTCCAAGTGCTCTCGCTCTCGGAATGTTGTCATCACAAGTGAGACCGTAGTACTTGTCAACAATTTCTCTATATGTATATCCAACCGTAGCCGCAAGCATAGGATGCCACATTTCTGCCGAAATAAGTGACTCCAAGCTCTGAGGAAGCCAAGCGAAGTCTGGATGGGTATTGGTAATGCCGAACATGGGCACATGCATGGGAACAAGGGTACCTTCGGGAAGTGCTACGATCTCGATAGGAAGATATCCAAGCTGATGCAACTTTTCAATCTTATCAATCTTGTAGGCGTCCTTGCCGAGGGTTGCGTCCATAATGCGCTTATAGTCTGCAATCACAATGTCGAAAGGCTTGCCGAAGAACTCATCGTTGAAGTAATCAATCAGATAAGTCTTAATGAAGCCCTGCAGACCAAACATGACAACCTTGTCCCATCTCTTAACTCGACTCATACGAGGAGTGAAATAAGATACAGACTTGGTGATGCCATGAGGTAGCATCTCAGCATGGACAGCCTTGTAAAAATCAATCAGCAACATAGGATTAGTCTTTTTCATACTTCAAATACCTCAATCTTTTCATGTTCTTTTGTAAAAATACTGTTCGTGGTATACACTTTTTCAATCAAGCCACTTGTAAGAAGCTCTCCATAAAGGATGGTATTCTCACAGTGGGTGATGTATAAATAAATTTCTTTCGCACCGAGTTCTTTGAGTTTCTTGGCACTATGGTAAAAAGTTCCACCTTTAGAGCAGATATCGTCAACAATAAGAACTCTACTGTCCTTAATCTTGTCCGTGCATCCAGCAACATCAAGACCTTCGATCTTGCCAGTTGCCCAATCACGTTTTTTAATACCGAATGCATACTCTTTTTCTGCCATACCAGAATAGCGCTTCATGGCACCTTCATCGGGGAAGAAGAGCATATCAGGTCGGCAATTACCAATGGCTTTATTAATAAACATTTTGGGGCTTTCCACAATAACTTTATCAATTAGTGCCTCACTGACCGAAGAATGGGGATCCAATATATGTACCTCGTCAAATCCTAGGGAATTAATTGTTTCCGCAAAGTATTTAAGCGTAAAAACGTCCTCGCTTGTTTTAACTCTGTCTTGACGAGCATTAGGAACGTAGTACATATACAATTTGATTGGCTTACGAGGACAATGATATTTGAGATGTTTGGTTAAGAAAATTAATGCAACCAGTTCTTCGTTGCTTTCAAAATACCACTCAATCATATGTGAGCCTCCGCCGAACCATGCACCTTCTTCTTTTAAAAGTAGTGTGCCATCGGGAAAATGATTCTGCTCAATAACCTCACCATTTATTTGAATCATAATTACTCTCCTATTACATTAATCTGACACATCTTCATCGTAGTCAATGCCGCCTTATGACTCTCAGGAGTGACACCAGCGCAACAACTTGCATCTACGGCAATATCAATTTCCGGAAACATTGCCTTCAAAATCAATGCATTGGACACAACGCAAATGTCCGTACAGAGACCAACGAGCATGATTTCATCAACATCTTTAAACTTAAAATATAAATCCCAAAAACTGTATCCAAACGTGAACTTATCTACCAAAGGACAGCCCACGCAATCCAATTCTGCGGAAATTTCCCAACCGTGAGTACCATCTATACAATGTTCAACAGGCAAGTGCTTTCCTTCGTTTGTCTCAAAATAATTCTCGAAATGTGTGTCTCTTGTAAAGATAATCTCATCACCACGAGCATTATACTCTTCAATCTTTTTCTTTACGTTGGGCACAATTGCCTTTGCCTCGGGGGTACCAAGTGCGCCGTCAATAAAATCATTCTGCATATCAATTACAATAAGTACTTTCTTCATAATCTTCTCCCTCGTACAATCATTTTGTACTGTATTTATTTTACTCTTATTTTTTTAATTTGTCAAGGTATAAATGTTTTTATTTATAAATTATTTACAATTAAGGTATTTTCGTCACAGTTTTTCTTAATGCTTTCGTGAGCGCGCTCCGCTTCTTCTTTTGTGACTTCTTGACTCTGTAGAATTGCGCCCAATTTTATATACATAGCACTGCATCGACTGCACAACATTTGATTTATCGGGATTAATACTCCACAATGTTCACATTGATTATTTTTCATAATTACTCTCCTTAATGTGCGGCAATATCAGCCTCGTGCAAGGTGTCAATATCCTTCTTCAGATAAGGAAGAAGACTTCTGTAATACTTGGTGTTCATAAATGGGGACATGTGCTCCGATACAAGCCATGCAATCTTAGGAGTGACGAATGGGAAGCCATAAGACATATATGCTCCAACACACTGATGCTGATAATAATGGGCCGTCTCACAAGGGTTGCCCTTCGAGTCAGTGAACGACTTAACATATGGTTTGCCAACATCATGAATCATGGTTGCATAATACAAATCAGATTGAGTGTCTTCTATTTGACTGCTTGCCTCAATGCAGTGGTCGTATACGGACAATGTATGATGCGGATTATCGTGTGGAATCTTCATATTGTTCATACACTTCTGTGCATATAGTATTACATCAAAATCATAGGTTTTGACAATCTCAATCGAATCAAACCCTTCGTCATAGTAAGGCGCCTGGAATCGCTTCAACATCTTGTCAATAACTGCCCGTCCAACAGTACGATCTCTTCTAGCATCTCGTTCAATGCAAGTCTCGATTGGAGCCCAAATGATATGAGCCTCGACTTGAGCGTGTCTGGGGCATGCGGCGATGATTCCGGATCTGTCCTTGCGAGTCATATTCGTGGCGTCATACAATACGCTCTTGCCACCATTAAGAGCCTCGATTGCTCTCTTCTGCATGAGGCCAAAAACCCTAACGGGATCGCCCTGGGTGAACTCGTCTCCGTAAAGTTCGGCACGGATTAAATCTGACGAGAGATGGACGGTTTCTTCGTGAGTTCGTGCGTACTCTTTAGCATAGGTGGTTTTGCCCGAGCCAGGAATGCCAACTAACAAAATCAACTTAGGTCTGTACATTTGTTTCAAGTTCCTTTCCAATTCCAATTTTAATCATGCTATAAGATACTTCATCAAAAAGTCCATAAATTGATTCATCTATCGCCTTGTCACAAGTTTCAAGATATTGCTTGTACATATCTTCGATAAAATCCATCGTGCCCTTTCCGTATCTTCTTGCATCGTCTAGGCTATATTTTCCCTTCTTAACGTCTATAAGCCACTGTGGTTCAATAGAAACCAAGCATCTCTCGAAAGACTCTCCATTTAGCCATCTGTGCATAAACTCCTTAATTCTAAAGAGGTGATGGAGCTGTTTGGGATCGTAACCAAACTTATCAAGCCATTCAATTCTTGAAGGATATCTATGCTCAAGGGCATGGAACTTTTCTCCTGCAATACCCTTCATGGATTTAATCAGAGAAGGAAGATTCATGTTGACAATGGCATCTCTTGCTTGAATAAGTTTGTTCCACTCTTCCTTGTACATAGGATTTATAATGTAATATTCCGTATAGAGAATTTCAAGGAAGTTGAGGTTGGACTTTCTGAAGGTTTCTAACATAACACGAACATCCTTAAAGTCGATGTGCTCGTCATTGTCCCTAACATATGTCTTGCTTGTTTTTTCTTCATTGGCAAGTTGCTGAATTGTAGGAACGATTACACACTTCGTGTCCACATCAGAACCCTCATAATCAAGGCCATAATTGCCACTGCCTTGATAGTACACACCAACAATTCTCTCTTCAGGATATTGTGTGAGAGCATCGTTATAATGCTCCCGCATTCGATTCATTATCCACTCGTCAGTATGAAAATTCATTATTGTCTCCTTAGTTACCAATTTCAATAAGATATTTAATAGTCATCTGATCTTCCTTATATACCACAATCTCATCGTTTCTGAGCATACCTCTGTCGGCATGAGCGTGTAGGCAATTGGCCCCAGGCTTAAACTGTTGCAACTTATTATAATCAAGATTGTAGTACTTGCTATCAAAGTTGTATACATCATAGGGGGTGCCGTATGCAACGTCGAACAATGCCATGTAAGCGGTGTTGTTGCCACCATGTGCCCAATAAGACCCCGACAGAGAAGTGTAACCAATGCTCTTAGCACATTTGGGGGCATAATAGCATCCAAACCCAAACATTTTTCCTGTAATAACTGCGTTAGTAGGTCTCAGCACCAAACCAGTCTTCATAATGCTCCAGAAATTTTCACTACGGCTTCCATGGAATAGGAGTCTCGTATCCCTAATATCGTTATCTGCTACAAACTTATCAAAGCGATCCTGTGTTTTAAGATTGGTTACTCTCCAAGCCTTTCTAAACTTGTCAGCAGACTCGTTCATCAAAGTCTTAATAAGTGCCACATCGTCCTTCGTGGCCTCCTCCATAACAAGTCCAAGTTCCTCAAGAATGGTCTGTTGCTTCTTTTCGGCGGTTGTAGTCGGCTCAATCTCCGGCTTTGCATAAATCTGACCACGCATAACATCAAGAAGATCCTGCTCTTTGGATACAATCTTCGCAAAGTCATCGTTGCTATTTGCTAGATAGTCTCTAACATTACCCATCTTACGAGGAATGACGGTAAACAGTTTGAGAAGGTTTTCATTGAACTCATTAACACTACCATTCGAGTTAGCAAGAGTATCAATAATCTGCTGTGCTGCATCTACCATATCCTGAGTAACCGCAGATGCCTTTACCGTGTAGTTCTTTCTAATGGTATCACGGGCAAGGCTTTGAAGTTTCTCTACAATGGCTCTTACGGCCTGGTTTTCGATCTCACGGTAGGGGCTTTCAGGATTAGCAGAGGAGATTTCCTCCACCAAGTCCTGCTTAAGGTCGGTGACATCTTGATAGCCCTTCTTTAACTTACTGGAAATTTGTGAGTTCCACTTTGACATAGGGTAATAAGCAGTAGTTTTAGTTGCGTCTACTCTGCCATATTCAACACGGAACTGATCTCCTTCGGGGAAGCAGTTATAATATTTATTGTTGTTTGCAGTTGTCACCATAATAAGGTAAGTAGGTCTAACTTCTGCCATATTGTCCTCCTATCAAATCTCACAAATCAGAATTTCAACATCCGTGTTCTCAAAAACTTCACAGATAATATCGTAAACATTGGGCCAAGACAACTTATCAAGCCCGCAACCGATCTTGGGCATGGCCAACTTGGTCACACTCAGCATCTCCATCTGCTCTCTCATTTCCACAAGTGCCTCTCTCAGAGAGTCGTAAGTGGGCTTGTGATAGCACTTAGGCTTAGTCACAAGGTTAAACACATTGTCAATCAAAAGTGCATCTCCACCCTCATACTTAAACATGTCATACTCTCTGAAAAGCTTAAAGCGCATATTGTAAACCTCGTCAAACACCTTTGCGATGCCCGCACCAAGTGCAAAGTCAGCGCTGATGCAATGTGCAAGGTAGTAGCCCTGGGGAACGGTAAACAAGTCTCTGTTTTCAATCTTAATATTCATAATCATTTTCTCCTTTGTATTAAATATTGCCGGTTACGATCCGCTCGTTAACGGACATGACGAATTCATTGATTTTCTTGTAATCGGGATTGTCTGGAAGTTGAGTGGTTGCCTTGGCCTTTTCGAGTTTGTCCTCGAAGTCTGCCACAATGTCGAAGAACTCAGGAATGGGTTGTCTATTATCATCAAGGTATGCGCCATTACGAATAGACATAAGGAAGTCGTGGTCTTTCTCTCGATAGGTAATAATTTCGCCTTCATTAAGGATATCGAGACACATGAGGTATAGTCTAACAAGATGCATCATATGCTTTCCCAACTTGTTGTGCTCGATGGCATGAGAATTGCGTTTACCAATTTTGCCATACTCCTTAACGATGTTGTTCATAACAGACCACATGCCCTTGTAATCTCGAAGTGGATAATGCGTCAGATTCACATCCATAAAGATTTCGGTGTCGTATTCCTCTTGCTCGGACTTGTCAATGTAGAGTTTAATGGAGTCTTCGTCATGCTCGAAGTACTGCTCCTTAAAGGAATAGGCTGCATTTTTGATGCTGTTGAGGATGTGTTGTTCTTGTTCTGGTTGTGACGCTAGTCTTACTGCTTTATTATCGAGACGTCTTAATTGGCTAGACGCATAAGCTCCAAAAGTAAATGCGGCCCTCTTTGACAGAAACAAATGTTTCTTATCAAGAAGTTCTTTCCCAATATCAGACAAATACAAATAGTGATCAGGCTTTAGACCAAGAATTTCAACAGTGTTAGGATTGCATCCAGTAAGTAGTTTTATCATTTTATTGAACGCATAAATTACAGTATCTGTCTCGTTGTTTGTAAACTGCTCAAAACCATTGTCTAGCCCCAAAATGTCCGATTTTGCATTCAATGTAATTCCCCTGACATCCAAATCGCTATTCTCTGTCTCGGTTCCATATGCGTGACTTCCTCCCAAACCGAGCAGAATAATATTTTCTTGAAGACGATGATCACTTCGTAAAAAAGAATATTCTTCGGAAT
>JAEIGA010005236.1_pt1 | contig 19885 bp, 18 predicted proteins | sample 9270691 | NCBI WGS metagenome assembly JAEIGA01 (sample SAMN17057246, study PRJNA624740) | gut metagenome | biome: biome; isolation source: fecal sample | host: Bos grunniens | place: China: Xizang | collected 2019 | reverse complement strand
CTGTTGAAAACTTTTTTGAGTTATCAACAAGTTATCAACAATGGGGTATTTTCGATGCAGGTTTCCGAAAATTTTTTGGCGAATTGGCGGATTTTGAGGAGAAAATGGTGAAGATGCTAAAAATGCATAACTTCTTTAGTGAGAAAGAGATAGGGTGAAAAGAGGGGGAAATCAACTCCGCTACAGCGGCTTCCTTGCGAAAATTGGGCTTGGAGGGGGAGAGAAAGTTATCAACAAATTCGTCTTTTTTGGGGGAGGTCTTCAGAAATTTGGGGTTAATAAGGGCGAAATTGGTCTGGAGAACAGGCGAAATTGAGTGGCCAAAATGGGCGAAATTGGGAGTTAATTTCGCCTCTTTTCGGGGCGATTCTTCGCGCTTTTTTAGGCTTATTTCATCCCTTTCTAAAATGATGATTTGGCAAATGGCGCGTCTTTTGCTACACTGTAAGTGTGGGTGAGGGGAAGTTGCTGGAATGAGGCGAAGGGCGCGCAAGTGAGCCTTGCCAACCAACGGGGGATGCTGCACCCCCCACTCCCCCAGCGGAGAACTCTCTCCTCGTCCTTCTCGTGAGCACCAGTAAAAGCATCCGTTAGGATGCGTAGCGTGCAGGACTCTGTCCTGCCGCGGGTGCAGGGGTGCGTAGCCCCTGCATTTCTCCACCCTTCTTCTAATCGACCGTTATCCAGAGCGCCCCCGCTCCCCCAGCAGAGAACTCTCTCCCCTCTTTCTCGTGAGCACCAGTAAAAGCATCCTTTAGGATGCGTAGCGTGCAGGACTCAGTCCTGCCGCGGGTGCAGGGGTGCGTAGCCCCTGCATTTCTCCGCCCTTCTTCTAATCGACCGTTATCCAGAGCGATCATGCTCCCCCAGCGGAGGGGAGAGTGGGGCTGGGGCTTGGTAACATTTTCACATTTTCGCATTTTCGGAAGGGGGGCTTTTTTGCTACACTAATAAGAGTGATGGAATTGAGTTCGGATACGTTTGTTTGTCAACGCTGTGGTGCATGTTGTCGTGTACCGGGTTATGTGCGCTTGACAGATGCGGATGTGGATGCTTTGGCGGCGGCTCTTGGGCTGTCGGTGGAGGCATTCATTGAGGCGTATACGGAGCTGTCGCCGACGCGGAGCGGTTTGGTATTGAAGGGTGACACGAATGCACCTTGCCGTTTCTTGACGGAGGATAATTTGTGCCAAGTGCATGTGGCGCGTCCGCAGCAGTGCAGGGATTATCCTGAGCGGTGGCGGAGTGCGGAGATTGAAGCGGTTTGTCTGGCGGAACGACATCGTTCGCAGTCGGACGCTATTGCGAAGGAGTGAGTGATGAGTCTTTTCTGGGAAGGCGGTCTTCTGTTCTGGTTGATTGCAACGATGATTTTTGTGGCAATCATTGTCTTTTTCGAACGTTTGCTCTATCTGCGCCGCGTGTCGATTGATCCGCGAGACTTCTTGCCGGGCGTGTTTAACGTGTTGGATAAGGGCAACGTCAAGGAAGCCTTGGAAAACTGCGATGAGGCGGCGGGCCCCTTGCCGACATTGGTCGCCGAAGCGATTGTCTATCGTGCGAGTTCGCCAGAGAGCCTGCGCGAGATTCTTGCGGCACGAGCACATACGGAATTATCCCGTTTGGAACGTCGTGCGATGTTGCTCTCCCTCTTTGCGCAACTCTTGCCTTTGGTAGGTTTGATTGGAACGTTTATTGGTGGCTATGCGGTCTTGACCACGCTTGATGTGCAGGCGCCGCTCGTGCAGACAGGGGCGATTACTGGGGCGGCCGCGGGTGCTTTGGTGAACACGATTGCGGGGTTGGTCGGCGCAGTTTTCTGCTATGCAGCGCACCATATCTTGGTGCTGAAGGCGGATGCGTTGAGCTTGGACATGGATACCTGCGTGGCATTGATGTTGGAACACTTGGCGATTGCCGACAAGGAGTAAGCCGTGAAGCGTCGACAATCCGATGTGAAGCCCTATGTGTGGCAACGGCACTCCTTCACGGGGCCTTCGTTCCCGCGAAATAAGGGCGTGCGCTCGTTTCTCTTGATGGTGCCGTGGATTAATCTATTGGCGTTGGGGGGCTTGATGTGGGTCCTCTCCCGTCAAACCTTGGTGCAGCCAGGTCGCGTGACGGAACTCCCGCAAGGCCCCGCCGAAGAGGGGCTCTCAACCCAGGTGCCGAGCGCCGTTATTCGAAAGCTTGAAGCGCCGGGTCGCGAAGACGTGACAGTCTTGTTGTTGGACGATGGGCGTTACTGTTCGGACAAGGTCTCCGAATTGGAGGCATTGAAGCAGGCCTATCCTGGACACGAACTGAATTTGATTGCAGAGGTCTCCGTGCCGTATGGGACGGTCATGATGTGGATTGAACGCCTCAAAGCGTGCGGTGTGGAACGGATTAATTTGGTCACCGTGGCTGAGCGTGAAACCCTGCAACACGGAGATGGGGCAAATTAATGGTGCCAGTGAACGGAGAGCATGTTTGGGAGCGCAGTCGGCAATATGTGCCGAATAAGCGCGTGTCAACCTTACGCCTCGGACGATGGCGTAAGATGCGTCGCAGTAATCGGCGGCGTAAGAGCCATGTCGCGTATTGGTGGGGCCCTGTCTTATTGGGCACGCTTGTGGTGGCAGGACTTTTGGCAGTGGCGTGGCGTTTACCCCATGGCGAACCGCGCGTGTGGCCCGAGCCCGCATCACCCTCCCTTCGCGTGATTGCGGTGCCAGAAGCAACGCTTCTCCGATTGCAACGAGCCGAAAACATGCGCCGTCAAGCGACTGCGCTGAGCGATGAAGAGGTGGGCATCTCCCTGGAGCCAGTCTTGCCAGAGCCTGCGGCTCGCGTTGCCCAAACGGTGGTGCCCGTAGCGCATCGCCCCTCTACCGCGCGGAAGGTTGACACCTCGCCTGCTGCGTATCTGCCACAGATGCGTGAACAACAACAAGTGCGTACCACCGGTAACGGCATTAAATGGACGCTTGATGCTAATCTGAAGGCATGTGGTTTTGGGGTGGCATTCCCCTTGGTTTCTGCAGAAGGTGCACCTGACGAGGTGCGCTTCCAAGTGACCTTAAATGACGCTGGCAGTGTGATTGAAGTTTTACGTTATGCACCGATCGGACCCGAAACGCCGTGGCTCAAGACGGTTCGCGAGGCGTTGTTTACTGGGCATGGAAAGACTGCTGGACGTGGTGAGATTCGGATTTACCGAAAGTAAAGGAAGTTTAACATGAAGCATTGGTTCATCTTTGGGCTTCTCTGTACTGTGTGCGCGCCCCTCATGGCACAGGTGAGTTTTCGTGGCGTGGGACCTGTAGAGACGGACTCTCAGGGGCACGTCATTGAAAAGCTTGACTACGACCGCAAGATTGTGGCCACCAATGGATTGCCCTCCGCTGCAGAATATCGTGCAGAATTGGCCGAACGCGAACGCATGCGAAAGGTCGCGCGTGAGGTGGGCCCTTGGTTTGAGGCGATTCAACACTTGGAGGTCTCCCAAAAGGAGAGCGAAGAGAAGTATGATGCCGATGGGGGCGGTGAAGCAGTCGATGGCAAGGGCGCTGTAACGGGTCAGACAGGGCAGGGCATGGCGGCCTACATTGAGGCGATGCGCGTCTTCAATAGTAGCACGGCAGAAGGGGGTTCTGTGGCGAAGGATGCGCGCCAATTGAAGGCGGCACTGGATGAACTGCTCTATCGTCGTGGGGGCGAAGTGGTGTGTGGTCCCTCGCGAGGCGTGAGCATTAAGTACCCGCTCGAATTGCTTTTAGTGCGTTATCAGAGTTGGAAGGCGCAGAGCATCCCGATGAAGGAACTCTATGCTGCGAAGTCTGCCGACCTTTGGCCCGGTAAGGTGCCGAAGGATGCTGAGCGCGTCACGAAGAAGGTGACGCTTTATCCAGGCGAAGGAGGCTACATCAGCACAGGATTGTATGTCCCGCCAGGCGAGGTGATTACGATTAAGTGCGGTAGCTTGACGGGAAGTCTCACGGCGCAAATTGGCTGTCATACCGATAAATTGGACCCCAAAATTGTGCCCTTGGACGAAGATGGGAATCCGATGGATGACCCGTATAACCCCGTGGCGCCAAACCTCTCAAAGGTGAAGATGGGGTGGCAACAAATCACAGACAATCGCCCGCTGTGGCGTTGGCCCGATATGGTGCGTCGCTTCACCATTAAGAAAAAGAAGGAAGAGATTGGGCATGTCTTAGGAGGCGTGCTTTGGTTCCAGTGGAGCGGTGGTTCGCGTCCGATGGAAGTGGAGGTCTCTGGGTGCGTGGAGATGCCCTATTTCCGATTGGGCATTGATACCAATCAAGACTGGATTGAACGGTTGTCAAAAAATCCTGCGCCGTGGGCAGAATTGCAGACCAAGACCATCATCTTTACGGTGGAATCGAAACACCTTCGTAATGTGAAGAACATTGAAGCCTTGGCCCAGTGGTGGGGAAAGGCGGCATGCGTGATGTTGCGCACGGCGGGACGTGAATTGCCCACCGATGGCGAAGCGCACAACTATCGTGCGGCGAAGCGTGAATGGGGCATTTTGGATAAAAAATTGGTGCAGATGAATCCCGATGCGCCGCAGGATGTGGAAGAACTCTTCCGCGAGCAGATGAAGACGGCGGGTGCAACGGCAGATCGTTATGGCTTCCCGCTCGTGCAGGAAGAGGTGCCCGTGGATCCGAAGAAGCCGAAGGCATTAAAAATTCCCTCCCGCGAAAATGAACCGAAGTACACGCCCATGCGTGTCGTAGACGATGTGCAGATCTCTGTAGGCGCCGGTCACTCGGGTTATCCCATCATGTGTATGGAATGGGGTGGCGGGATGATGAATCTCAAGGGACTCCAACACTCGGGTTCCTGGGGTGCGCTGCATGAAATTGGTCACAATATGGGGCAGGGCGCTAATGGCATCTTTGCGCTTCCTGGCAATACTGAGGTGATTTGTAACTTTTATGGCACTTGCACCATGAATCTGCTCAATGGGACGAGCTTTAAGCGGATTCACAAACAAGCGTGGGATGGCGTAGCGAAGAATGTGGCGGAACGTAAGCCAGACCTTTGGATGAAGTCTCAGGTCTTTGAACGCTTAGTGTTCTACATGACGCTCGCGCATTACTTTGGCGTGGAGAGCGTGATTAATGTCGTGAATGACAAGAATGACAAATATCCCGCGAATGCCACGGGCGACCGGATGTGCTGTGCGTGGTCAAAGGCAGTCCAACGTGACTTGACGCCCTACTTTGAAATGTGGGGATTGGCGCTCTCCAAGGCGGCGTATACCTACACGCAAGACTGGGCTCCGTGGCCCTCTGAAGAAGATAAGGCGGCAATCTTCGCGCAACCCACCGAGTATCGTGGTGAGGTCATTGAGGTGGAGATTGATACGCGCAATCCAGAAGACATCCCGACGCGTCGTCAGTTGCGTGCGCGTGAGCATTTTAAGAAAACGGTAAAAGAGTAAGCCTGCTCTGAATTGGCCGAAGAGGCCGAGCAGGCATGGAGCGTGCGATGAGTTGTCTTTTTGGCCCAGTTCCGTCGCGACGTTATGGCAGAAGCCTCGGCATTGATTTGGTGCCGATGAAGACGTGTTGCTATGACTGCGTCTTTTGTCAGTTAGGCATCACCCCGCAAACAACCTGCGAACGCCGCGATTACATCCCCCTTCAGACGGTATTAGGCGAACTCGAAACGTGGCTTGCCTCAAATAAATCAGTGGACATGCTGACGCTTTGTGGGTCGGGAGAGCCCACGCTTCATGCGCACTTTGGCGAGGTGTTGCGTTGGATCCGTGCCAATACGAAGTTGCCCTCGCTCTTAATGAGTAATGGCGCGCTTTTTGCCGACCCCGAAGTGCGTCGCGATGCAGCAGAAGCTTCTCGTGTCAAGATTTCGGTTCACTTTTGGGATGAGGCCAGTTTTCAGGCGACCGTTCGCCCGCATGGGTCGCTTCACTTTGCTGATTTGGTGGAGGGATGGCGTCAATTCCGTGCATCGTATGAAGGGCTTCTGGATGTGGAATTCTTCGCCTTGCCGGGGATGAATGATGCGCCAGAACAGTTGGACCGCGTCTATGCGCTGTTGGAGACGCTCCGCCCCGATACGGTGACGGTTAATAGCGCGGCGCGACCGCCGGCGGAGTCCTGCGTGAAGCAGGTGCCAGAGGCAGAGTTGGCGCACCTAAAGGCCTTCTTTGGTTCCTTGGCTGCTGCACGTCAGGCGGCTGAACCCGCCGCGCCGATGCCGTATTCTGAGGCGGCACTGCAAGCCCTCGCCCGTCGCCACCCCCTCACACCCGCCCAATTTTCCCGTTACTTTGGCGTGCCAGAAGCGCAGATTCGCGAAGCGCTTGAACGCCTATCTGCCACAGATGCCTATGCTGCGCGCGCACTGCTCCACGCGGATTCGGAAGCCTAAGACGTTTCCTTTGATGGTCGGCCTCAAAAAAGCAACGTGATATGGGTTCCTTTTCTGCAGAACTTTTTGATGAAACGGTTGGCTTTTGTCGCCATCGCCCCCTCTTTGGTTGGACGATGGCGATTGTTTTTGGCACGGGGTTGGGCTTTTTCTATGGCGGTGCGTGGTTGTGGTTGTTCCTTGCCACGGCAATGTTGATTGCGGCATGGCGCTTCAAATCCTCCAAGATGGCCGTCTTACTCTGGTTGACCTGCTTTGCGTTAGTCGGGTGGCGCGCGGCGCTCTTGCATGATCGAAATGCAGTGGTATTGGATCGGTTACGAAATTACCAACAGGCAGGTGAACTCTTTGATCTCAAGGTGACCGTCTCCAATGACCGACACATTGTTCAACGCAAACGTGGCGGACCCTACTGCCGTTTCTCTGTGGATGATGCATGGTTTGAAGATGGGATGGAGATTCATGGCACCAACCTTTTGGTTTACTTCTACGATCGCGCAGGAAATTTTCCTGAGGTGGGCGAAACGTGGTTGATTAAGGCAAAGCTACGGGCTAATTCAAACGCCTATCGGATGTCCCTCTCTGCGCGTGGGGAGGCTGCGAAACACCTCCCAGAGGCAGACCAACACGCCAATGTGGAGTATTTACTCTCGCGCTTTCGAGAGGTCTTGGCAGGACATTTGGCATTAGGGGTGAGTGAGACGGACGCTTTATTGACGCAGACCATGGTGTTGGGGAAACGTGCGCAGTTGCCCTACGCTTTACGCCAACGCTATGCCGATTCAGGCATCATTCACATCTTTGCGATTAGTGGATTGCACGTCGGCATTGTGGCGGGGTTGCTCGTATGGCTCTTCTCATGGGTAGGGGTGCGTTTACGGGTGCGCGTCTTCCTCCTTTTGCCAGCATTGGTTGGCTATCTGCTTCTTACAGGTGTGCCACCCTCTGCCACGCGAGCCTGCATGATGGCGTTGATTTTCTGTTTTGCGCCCGCCTTTATGCGTCGCCCAGATGGTGCGAGTGCGCTCTTTATGACGGCGGCGACGGTGCTTATTGTGGAGCCAGGCTGGGTGGCCAATCCAGGCGCCTTGCTCTCCTTTTGTGTGATGGGGGGACTCTTCCTTTACACAAAACCATTAAACTACTTCATCAATCGTCTCTTTCGGTCTACGGTGCATCGCACGGTGGGTGGATGGTTGGATGAAACGGTGCCGTGGCATTTACGCTTGCGCCAACGTTTCGCGGGGGCGATGGCGCTCTCCTTGGCGGCGTGGATTGCGGTTTTGCCCCTTTGTCTCTTCTTCTTTGGACGCGTCTCGGCGGTGGGGATTTTGTTGAATCTCATTGTGCCGTTACTGACGGTATTGGTGGTCTGGTTTGCGTGCATTAGTGCGTTGGCGGGGTTCATTTTGCCATCGCTTTCAATTTTGCTCAACCGCATCAATGCCTCCATCCTCACCTTCGTTGATTTTCTTGCCACTCAGGTGCTCAAACTGCCTGGGGCGGTGTACGAATTAGACTATCCACCGGGTGTCACCTTTTCAATCATCATGGGGGTCGGGATTGTCTTATTGGGATGGTGGTTAGGCACGGCAGAACGTCGTTGTCGCTTGGCCGACCCCTTTGATCCAGAGGTCTTCCGCTTCCTTCCCAAAGCCTAATGGGCGTGACAGAGGGCGCACCCCAAAAGGATTGGCTGCGCGAAAGCACCACACCCGCAGGTGGGAATGGGTGAAAAAAGGGCTAAAATGCGCACATTTTTGTGCGGTGACGGTGTTTTCTTGAGACTTTTGGGCGATTGATATGCTATACTTAAGAGGTCATTTGTTTTTTAATGGAGACGAGAGATGATTAATGTCGGTATCGTTGGTTGCGGCTATGTCGGCGGCGCATTGAAGGTTTGGCTCGAAGAAAATAATCCGAACGTGAAGGTGCTCGTGAGCGACCCTCCGAAGGGCATGAACGATGATTTGAGCACGGCGGATATCATCTTCCTTTCGATTCACGTCCCCACTGAAGATGATGGTACGCAGGATTTGACCTTGATGACGGAGATTATCAAGGGACTTCCGAAGGTGCCGGTCTTCATTCGTACCACGATTCTCCCTGGCACGTCCGAACGTCTCTCCAAGGCCACCGGTCACGATGTCTACTTCATGCCGGAATTCCTGACTGAACGCACCCACGTGGAAGACTTTAAGACGCAGCCGATGGTCTTCACGGGGGAATTGGATCTCCTCGCCGAAATTTTCATTGGTAAGAAGTTCTGCTACATGACCTCGCTCGAAGCAGAAATCACCAAGTATGCGCACAATGTCTTTGGTGCCGTGAAGGTGACCTACTTCAATGCGATCGCAGACTACTGCCGCCGCATGGGTGCAGAGTACAAGCGCGTGCACACGGGGTGCCTCCTCTCGGGTTACATTAATGACACGCACACCCATGTGCCGGGCCCCGATGGTAAGTTCGGCTACGGCGGTAAGTGCTTCCCGAAGGATGTGAATGCCTTTGCTGAATTGACGAAGGACCTTCCGCTGGGTAAGTTGCTCGCGCCGTTGCACGAATTGAACGTGGGCTTCCGCGGTTTCGAAGAGCGCATCTAATTTGTGCGGGACATGCTCCCTATGAAAAAGGTTTTAGTTACAGGTGGCGCCGGGTTTCTCGGCGCCAATCTTGTTCGTCGCCTCCTGCATGAAGGGTGCCACGTGACGGTCGTGGACAGCCTCTACACGGGCCGACTTTCCAATTTGGAGGGGTTGGAGGTGACCTTCCTCCAACAAGATGTTCGCGACCCCCTTACGGGCGATTACGATCTCATCTTTAATTTGGCGTGCCCCGCTTCACCGCCACATTACCAACGTGAACCGCTCTACACGTTGCTCACCTGTATTGATGGCATCCGCAACGTGCTTGAACTTGCGCGTCGGTGCGGCGCGAGGGTGATTCACACCTCTACCAGTGAAATCTACGGCGATCCAGAGGTCCATCCGCAACCCGAATCCTACTGGGGCCACGTGAATACGCTGGGCATTCGGAGTTGCTACGATGAAGGGAAGCGCGTAGCAGAAACCTTGGCACTGGAGTATGCCCGTGCCTATGGGGTGGATGTACGCCTAATTCGCATCTTTAATACCTACGGTCCTTACATGGATCCGAAGGATGGACGCGTGGTGTCGAATTTCATCCTGCAAGCCTTGAAGAATGAGGATTTTACGCTCTTTGGTACAGGCGAACAGACACGCTCCTTCCAATTCGTCGATGACTTGGTTGAAGCGATGATGAAATACGCCGCGAAGACAAAGGCGGAGTGTGCGGACTTCTTTGCGCAGAAGCAGTGTGCCTTACCCGTCTTGAACATTGGTAATCCCGGTGAATTCACCATGCGTGAGCTCGCTGAAACGATTTTACAGCTCTTACCAGACTGCACGAGCGCCATGACCTATGCGCCCTTACCTGGGGATGATCCTAAACGCCGTCGCCCAGATAATACATGGGCGAAGGAATTTCTCAATTGGGAACCGCGTGTGCCCTTAATTGAGGGGTTGCGAAAGACCATTGAGTACTTTCGAACCACGTTGTAACCATCAGTGGTATTGTTGCGCTAAAGCAGGCACTTAAATCCCACAAACCTGCGTAATCACAAGCCTCCGAGTGCGGAGGCTTGTTTGTTGTTTAGGGGAAAGGAAAGGGGGAGTGCGTACTAAAGGTTGCATACAAACCTTTCGGTATGTAAGCGATTGAAACGAGGTTTCGCTTGGTGTTACACTAGGTGTCAGAAAGATTGGAGGTAAACCATGAACAAACTGACATTATGTTTAGCCCTTGCGCTCGGTGTGGCTTTAACTGCATCTGCGCGCCCTGAACCCCGTCACCGTCACTCGTCTAATCGACGTCCTGCGGTGCATCGCTCTTCTCACCGCGACCATCATAAGTCGAGCAAGGTGAAGTGGGCGTTAAATCTCTCCCCGTACGGAAGCTCCTTCTCGATCGGGACGAGAATTGGTAAGCACGGTGGTATCGCGTTGAACTTGCCGCTCTCCAGGCCGTCGGTTCCGGTGGTGCGCGAAGAGAAGACCGTGATTGTGCAACAGGCCGCCCCGATTGTGCAGCAGCCTGCACCGGTGGTGGTGAACAATAACATCCAAGTCTCCCCCTCCTTCGTTGAAAGCGTCGCGCCGAAAACGCAGACCTGGGTGGAGGGTTATTGGAAAATCACCCGCTCGCCTGATGGTTATGAGACCTCTCGCCAGTGGGTTCCTGGCCACTGGGAATAAGGCTCCCCCAAAGGACAGTCGCACGTGAGGGTTCACGGCGCTGTATTGTGAGAGATACACTCGCCCTGGCAGAGGATGGAGACTTTGCCGGGGCTCTTTTTTATGTTACAATAAAGATGTTATGGATCAGTTGACTTATCTTGTTGCATTTTTGGTGTTGATTGCATTAATTGCAGTGGTTCCTGTGACGGTGCGCCGGTGGCACATCCCTTCAGTCGTGGCGATTATGGCGGTGGGCATCTTAATTGGTCCGCATGGGATAGGACTATTGGGGGGGCTTGCCGACTGGATGCCGTCGAATGTGACGGGCGCCTCTTTGCGCACGGTGGTGGATGCCTTAGGTTTTTTGGGCTTAGTGTTTCTGATGGCATTAGCGGGTGCTGAGACCGATTTGCGGATGCTCATCAATGAAAAACGGGCCGTTGCCGCGCTTTCTGTCCTTACATTTGCCCTGCCTGCAGCGGCGGGTTACTTTGTCTACTGGCTCTTTGATAGCGAACACCCCATCAGCGCGTGGGTGTATGCTTCGCTCTTTGCTTCGCACTCGATTGGCATTGTCTTCCCTGTAATTCGCGAGATGGGGTTGGTCCGCACGCGATTTGGGATTGCCGTCTTATCGTCTACGGTGATTACGGATATCTTATCCTTGGTCTTGCTCGCCGTCTGCGTGCAGGTACAATCCATGAACGCGCATGCGGGTGCGGCGATTGAGGGGATTTCAATCTTAGAACGTTTTGACCTCTCCTTCCTCGGGGGATGGTTTGTGCCGGCGTTTATTGCGTTGATTGCGCTCTTTGTGGCGGTTGTCTTGTGGGTGGTGCCGATGCTGTGGCGTTTGGTCGAACACTTCCTGCCGCACGGCGATGACACGAAGGTGACCTTCTTCCTCTTGGTGGTGTTGACGATCGTTTTGGCCGGCGAGATGTTGGGCGTGAACCTCATTGTCGGGGCCTTCGTTGCAGGGATGGCGGTGGCGCGTGCGCCACACTTCCGGAGTTCGGGCGAGGATTTGCACCGTCGCTTGGAGAGTATTGGCTTTGGGCTGGTGATTCCCTTCCTCTTTCTCAGTGTGGGCTTCCATGCGGATATGGGCGCCTTCCTTGGGTTAGGTGAGGGCGGCGACTGGATGCGTAGCCTCTTAATCGCTTTAGCCACCGTGGTAGGCTTGGTCGGCAGCAAGGTCTTGAGCGGTTGGTTGGCGATGCGTCTCTCTGGCTTTAACAATCGTCAGGGCGTGTGCGCAGGGCTGATGACGGTGCCGCAACTCTCTGCCACGTTGGCCGCCGCTGCTGTGGCCTTGAGCTTAAATTTGCTGGACGAGACCTTCTTCAATGCGATTGTGGTTCTCTCGTTGGCAACGACCCTGCCTGTGCCAACCTTAGTTCGTCTCTTGATTTCGCGCGGCGGTGTTTCCTTTGACACGCAAGACCGCGGCGAGGCCGCCATTAAAACACCTGACAGTGTGGCAGAATTGGATCACTTGGGGCTCTCTGTTTAAGGAACGTTTTGGGAGTCAGCCATCTCCATTCGCAAGTGAGTGAAAAAGGATTTTGTGTTATGTCCGATACGATGCCGTTGCTTTCAATTGAAAATCTCTCCGTTACCTTTCGCACGCCGAGCGGATTAGTTACGCCCGTGCCGGATGTCTCGCTTCATGTAAATGCGGGTGAGCGCGTGGCATTGGTGGGGGAGAGCGGATGTGGTAAGTCGGTGACGGCATTGAGTGTCACGGCGTTGCCTCCGACGGATCGTTCGATTCGCGAGGGGAAAATTCTCTTTAAGGGGTGTGACCTTATTGCAGATGCCGAGGCGCTCAAGGCGGCTCGTCGCCATGGCATTGCCTATGTTTTCCAAGACCCCATGGCGAGTTTGAATCCAGTTTTGCGCATTCGGGATCAAATTGCGGAAGCGTTGCCCCCGATGTCTGCTGCGGCGCGTCGCGAAAGGGTGTTGGAACTGCTCACAGATGTGGGCTTGCCAGACCCTGTGCGTGCTGCCGCTTCGTATCCATGTGAACTCTCGGGCGGCCAGTGCCAACGCGTCATGCTTGCGATGGCGCTCGCCGCTGAACCGCAGTTGCTCATCGCAGACGAACCCACCACCGCGCTTGACGTCACGACCCAACGCAAAATCTTGGGCTTGATGGATCGTCTTGCCCGCGAACGTGGCATGGCTTTGCTCCTCATCACGCACAATTTGGGCATTGTTGCCAGCTATATGGAACGCCTCTACGTGATGTACGCAGGACGCATTGTGGAGAGTGGCCCCGTGAAAGAGGTCATCTCTGCGCCGCGTCATCCGTACACGTGTGGCTTGCTTGCCGCAGTGCCCAGTTTGCGCTTGGATCGTACCCAACTCCAAGACATCCCAGGCACCGTGCCGCCTCCGGGGCGTTTTCCCGCAGGTTGCGCCTTTGCACCTCGTTGTTCACGCGCCACGCCTGACTGTTCGCAAGCGGTGCCACCGCTCTACGTCAGTGACAACCGCGCAGTGCGTTGCCCGAATGTCTAACCCATCGTGAAGCGGGTGAATCCAATGTGGGAGAAGTTTAATCACGCCCTGCGCAATGGATGGGTCTTAATGTGCGTGATGGCGGCGCTCTTTTGTGCTACCATTGCATTGGCCTTCTGGGAGGTCTTGCCCGCCAATGTCATCTTTTTGGCGCCCGATGCACCGTTAGAATTTCCCACCTTTGGCGAAGCTGTGGCGCGCCTGTGCGACCCTGCGCCCGCAGTGCTCAACCTCTTCCGACTCTTTCCCTTTGGCTTCGCGTATGAAGGCAGCTTTTGGGGCGATATGCTCCTCTGCTGTTTGGCAGCGGTCTTTCTCCTCCGTAGCAATCGCTTAACGTGGGGCGCGGCCTGGGTAGGGGGCTTTGCGGCGGCCTTTACGGGATATTTTGCCACCCTTTTTTGCGCGGGCCATCGTGGCGTTGTGGATGCGATTGCGGTGACGTGCTTTGCCTTTGGTTTAGTCAATCGTGCCGTGACGCGTGGCGAATGGCGGTGGTGGATTGCCTTGGGCGCGCTTTTACCCTTGGGATTAGCGGCACAAGCCGATATTTGGTTGATCCTTTTGGTGGGCGTCTTTGCCTACAGTCTCTTCCTTTTGGTGAAAAAATGTCGCGCCGAGGGGGTGAAACCAACCGCAAAACGTCTGCTCCCTGGGGTGCTTTGTGCGGCGATTTGCTTTGGGATTGTGGGGATTCCTGCCTTGCGTCACACCTTTGGGGCGGCACAGGAGACGCGCAGTGCGCAGTTGACGCAAGCCACTGCCAGCGCCACCTCTTCCGCAACGGAACGCATGGCGCGGTGGCAGTTCACGACCGATTGGTCATTACCTCCTGAAGATTTATTGGAGTGCGCAGTGCCTGGCGCACGCGGTCACACCTCTTATCCCTTTGACCCATCGCCTTATCGCGGACGTATGGGCTCTGCGTATCAAGTCCTTCGCCAACACAGCGTGCACTTGGGGTGGGTCACCTTACTCCTTGTGGTGGCCGCCTTTTGCCTAAAGCTTTCGCGCGAAAGCCGTTCGGAACGTCTCTTCTGGGCGGGGCTCGCCGTGGGGGGCGTGCTCTTGGCACTCGGGAAGTATACGCCGCTCTATGAACTTGTGTGGGAACTCCCCTTTATCAACCAAGTGCGTGCGCCCGTAAAGTGGTTGCACCTCACAGGATTTGCGTGCGCAATTTTGGCGGGGTATGGTGCAGAGGGCGTCATCAAACGGTGGGAACAGGGCGCGGCGGTGCTCCTTTGTGTGGCGATTGCGGGAGTTGGGGTGTGCGTGATTCGTCCCTTTGTCTTCCCCATTCGCTTGCCAACCGAGACTGAAATGCGCAGATTGCCCCCGCAGACGCGTCTCTTTGCGGCGCCCACCTATCACAATTTCATTCGTGCGCATGGCTTCGTGCCTGCACAAACGCCCTACCATGCGCAGGCTGCATTAGTGTTGCAACCTGCCCAGCGGGGATTTGAACTCACTTTAATCCAACCGGAGACCTCCCGATGATGATGGCCGATAACCAAACCCTTAAGCACCTCTTTGAAGCCGCCGTTCAGGCAGAGCCTCGCGAACATGTCTTTGCGAAGTGGTACGAAAACAAGGCATGGCATCAGCGCACCTATGCTGAAACGCTGGATCGCGTCCGCACACTTTCGGAGTGGTTCGGGCAACATGGCTTACGCCCAGGCGCCTCTCGTGTGGCGATTTTGCTCCCGAATTCCCCGCAATGGGTGGAGTGCTATCTGGCCATTACGGGCATTAATGGTACGGTGGTGCCCGTGGATCCGAAGTTGACGGCGCAGGAAATCCATCACATTTTGTCGGACTCCGAGGCGATGTTGCTCGTGACCGACCCTGCACATTTACCAACGATTGCCGAGCTGTCGCCCGTCTTGCCGCAACTTCAGCGCATCCTTCTCACCTCTGAGGCAACGCTTCCCGAGGGATTAACCATCCCTGTGGATACGGTTGAAGCGGCGCTCAATGCCGTTTCGCCAGGCTCTTCCCTGCGCTTTTGGGATGATGCGGCCTATCAACCCACCCCTGATTCCATCTGTGGCATTCTCTACACGAGTGGCACCACGGGGAAGCCGAAGGGCGCCATGCTCACCCATCGCAATTTCATCACGGATGCCTATGGGTCGCTTGACATCATTACGGTGGAGGTCACGCCGCAGGATGGCTTCTTAATGGTCTTGCCGCTCTTCCATGCCTTCTGCTTTACGGCCAACTTCCTCATCGCGATTGTGCGCCATTCGCAGTTGCTCTACATTCGCTCCTTGCGCACACTTTCAGAGGATATGCGCTATTTGCAACCTACCGTCTTGATGGCGGTGCCCCTCATGGCGGAGAAATTGGCGGCGAAATTGGAGTCAAAGGCGCGCGAGACTTGGTTGGGCCGTACGATGTGCACGCTCCTGCCAAAGGCGGTGGGACGGAAGATGTTGGCTGCGCTTGGCGGTAAATTGCGGTTGATTATCGTGGGCGGTGCGAAGTGTAATCCCACCTTACTGCGTCAGTTTAATTGTTATGGGATTCCCGCCAGTGAGGGCTATGGACTCACAGAGTGCGCGCCAATTATCTCCCTAAACTCTCCCTCGCACGGCAAGATAGGTTCGGTCGGCCCCGCACTCTCCACCTTGGAAGCGCGCATTTATGCGCCTGACGCGAAAGGGGTTGGCGAACTTCAAGTACGCGGTCCGCAGGTCTTTCGTGGCTATTGGAAGCGCCCTGAAGCCACCGAAGAGACCTTTCAGGGGGATTGGTTACGCACGGGTGACTTAGCCTCCATGGACGAGGCGGGATTTATCACCATTCGAGGCCGCGCGAAGGCCTTGATTGTTAACCGTGAAGGAAAGAATATCTATCCCGAAGAGGTTGAGCAAGCCATTGCGCGCGATTCGCTCATTGGCGCCGTTGTGGTCCTCGCTTATCATGGAAAGGATGAACCTGGCGAACGCGTGGGTGCCCTTGTTTCGCCGAATGAAGAGTATGTCTCGCGTGTCTATCCCGAGATTACGCCAGAAAATCTCACGGTCCTTTTGCGCGATGCCGTGAAGCGTCAATGTGAAACGCTCGCAGCCTATAAGCACCCGCGCAAGATTGTCGTCTCCATGACGCCCTTGGAGCGCACCTCTACGCAAAAGGTCCGCCGCGGTGTCTACGCTGGCACGTTAGACGAATAAGGCGTAAGACTACGCATCGGCGTTGGTCAAAGTGCTAAACACCGTAAATGGCATAACCCTGACTTAAACTCCCCTCAGCGGCACAGCACCTGAGGGGAGTTTTGTTGTGTGACATCCTTCAATAGAAGCTCACGCTTGATTCACGACCATCATTAAAGCAAAGGATTACGTCATTGCTTGTTCTTTACCGCAAAACATCTTCTTTACGATTTAAAACATCAACAAGTTTTTTGCACGCATCTGAATAAATCGTGTTAATGCCCTTAGTCTCGCGGCTGGAAGATTATAGCGCGAGTGACGAATAAATTTAAATGTCTGTAAATGGCGTAATTGCTCTTTCTGGCGCGAAGAGATGAATCCCTTGGCAATTTCATCAAATGGAACGTTAAACGCTGACAATCGGCTCTTTGCGTAAGTTTCAAGATCTGCGAAGTCATCCTCCATGGCAAAGTTGAATAGCGACAAGCCGTTATCAAAAATGGGAGCAAAAGCAGATGGCCGATTCGTCAGGTTGTCTACCATCAAACCGAAATTATTCAAGTGTCGGTCAGTATTGTAAATCAATGCATCAAAAATCATCATATCACAGAACGCATTGAAATAATCATCTCCCATATGCTGCAAATATTCCGCGACTTCTTTGAGACTCGTTGTCTTGCAAAAACGCCACATCGGCACAAAAGAATGATTGATATCTGTAAAAAGTTCGCACACACAACAAAGACACCCTTTCCACTTGGAAAGTGTATAGGGGACATGATTCAATCCCATCGCAGCAGCAATCTGTGCTGCGTAAAATTCCGAATAAGGTTCATTGCCAGTATTTGCAGCTCCAGAAGAACCCCCTTTGTAGAGTTTGATTTTCCCGTCAATCTTACGCCATCCTTTACGAAGCATCCCGTTGGTGGTGAATTCCGGGGAGGACGAAAAGTTACTCGGTTTAACGCTTCCGTATCCAGTATATGCAATTAAAGACAATGCCTTATAAAAACTGTTTTCAAAGAGGTTATAATTCGCAAATTTTCCGTTAAAATTCAAATCAGTAATCCAATAGCTATCATTTAGAGAGAGCCCCTTACAAAGCTGAATGATGCCAGGGATATTGTTATGGGTCAAACCATAAACGGAGAGTATCTTATCTACGAATTCTCGGTTTTGTGGGATAACTCTGGACTTGAGCCAAGACAAAACACCATTGCCATCAACGTTCATACCAAGTGGCAGAAGATGTTTATTCTCTTCTTTTACACTGATAATTTGACAATCAAAACCCTCCAACGGCTTTTGAGTTAATTCAAAAGTCATTAAATCTATATCATAAATTTTCAGCGTATAAATCATATTATCCTCTAAAAGTGTTGCGCTATTCTTCAGTATAAACCATTATATCCTTATTTGCAAGCGATTTAAAATTAATCGTATGTGGCGTGTAATGTCACCGACTGACTCACAAGAAGTGTGCAAGTATCTTGTTATAATCCGGCTTACCATGGTACAGATGGTTTACCGAGGGGCTTCTACTTTTTCGAGGTAAAAGGGGGACAATGCGGGCGCCTTTTCAACCCTTTTCGGTGCAGAAGTCGGCACGCTTGCACAGGAAGGTAAGCGATTCTTACCGAGGCAGGTAATCTACTTTCCTAAACCTTGTAAGCGAGGTCTGCTTTACAAAGTAAGTTACAGTGCACAATCAAAGTAACTTACTTTGCGGAGCAACTTAACTTACTTTGTTCGGCAATTGTAGCACGATTACCCCTGAAAAGCGAAAGCAGGGGTGACGGATTGAAAAGCTCTCCTCTTGACACCGAGGCAGCTGCCATTGAAAACAGGGAGAAGTAAACCGTTGACGAGCACCGACACCCCCAGCACCTCATTCCCCCACACTCGTGTGGCAAGAAGCCTTTAATCTGCTGTCGATGGTGGAGGCGTTGCGGTGGCGGTGAGGGTGCCCTTTGCGAGGCGGATGGAGAGGGTGTCGCCAGGGGAGATGGAGTCTGCTTGGGTGACGAGGTGACCTTTGGCATCGGTGACGAGGGCGTACCCTCGGTTTAAGACAGCAGTGGGGTCAACCGCTTTGAGGGTGGCGGTGTGACGGATGAGCTTTTCAGAAGCGGTTTTGAGGGTGGCTTCTAATGCGGTTTCTAATCGGAGGGAGACTTGCTGGAGGCGTTCGCGGGCGCGGAGGAAGACTTCGTGGCCGTATTGTTCTAAGGCATGCTGACGCACAGTGAGCCTTTGGCGCGTCTCTGCCAGTCGGCGCTCTAAGGCAAATTTGAGACGATCTTCGCGGGCGTCGGTGCTCTGTGCGTGACGTTCTAAGAGGTGAAGCGGATCACGGAAGAGTGCAGAGGATTCGTAACGACGCAGGGTGGTGCGCGCTTCAATAAAGTGAACGCGCAGGGCTTTTAAGAGACGCTCTTTTCCTTCAAGGATGCGACGCTCAAAATCTTCTTTTCGTCCGCAGAGGAGCTCTGCCGCCGCTGAGGGGGTGGGGGCGCGAAGGTCCGCAACGAAGTCGGTAATGGCGATGTCGGGTTCGTGCCCAACGGCAGAGATGACGGGAATTTTTGAGTGGGCGACTGCGTAGGCGACATTGGGCTCATTGAAGCACCACAGTTCTTCTAAGGAACCGCCACCGCGGCCGACAATCATGGCATCCATGGGTTCATCAGAGACCCCGGGCGCAAAGAAGCGATTGAGCAATTGAATGGCCGCGGTGATTTCTGCCGCCGCATCGGGCCCTTGTACGCGACAGGGGGCAACGATGATGTGGAGGTTGGGGAAACGTCTGCCGAGGATGTTGAGGATATCTCGAATGGCGGCACCAGTGGCGGCGGTGACAATCCCCACGCGTTTGGGCAAGAGGGGCAAGGGGCGTTTGCGCGAAGCATCGCAGAGGCCTTCGGCAAAGAGTTGGCGCTTGAGGGTTTCAAAGCGTTGGAGGAGTTCGCCCGTGCCGTCACACCGTTCGATGCGTTCCACATTGAGGTGGTAACTTCCGTGGGGAGCATAGACGGAGATGCGGCCTGTGGCGCGAATCTTATCACCGTTATTGAAGGCGGGGACATTGCCTTGCGCCTTTTGACGAAAGGCGAAAAAGGCGGCATTGAGCTTCGCAGCGGAGTCGCTTAAAGAGAAGTAGAGGTGCCCAGAGGCATTCGGTGGGCGCAGGTTAGAGACCTCGCCTTCTACGATAAAGGTGGGGAGGTCATCAAGACGATCTTTGACGACGGCGGTAACTTCGGAGACACTGCGGATGGGAATGACGGCCATATCAATAGTGCGGCGGTGGAGGTTCTTCGGAAAGCGGGCGCAACATCAAGGCATTGTCTTGGCGGGCTTCATGCGCTTCAAAGCGTTGCTCAAGACGTTCGACGATGCGATTGAGTCTGAGAATCTCGCCATTGAGTTCATCAATGGTGCGTTCCTGACGGGTAATCAGACTCTCTAAGGTGATAATGCGGTCGTTTAGGGTGTCGGAGTCGGACATGATTGACCTCATAAGAAGAT
>JAEIGA010005235.1_pt1 | contig 19888 bp, 20 predicted proteins | sample 9270691 | NCBI WGS metagenome assembly JAEIGA01 (sample SAMN17057246, study PRJNA624740) | gut metagenome | biome: biome; isolation source: fecal sample | host: Bos grunniens | place: China: Xizang | collected 2019 | reverse complement strand
AATATGCCAAACAGTGGATAATCATTCCTCATACGTGCAACAATTGGCATGGTTGGTTTGGGTACACACAGATAAACTTGCCACTATGCAGGATTTCGAGGAGGCGTATCAAGATATTATCAATCAAAACACTCCGTTGTTTGAAAAACAGACAGAGAGTCTTACTACTTATCAAATGAATTTCTTGCGAGCGGTTATAGATGGTGTACATAGCGAATTTAACACGCAGGAAACCCTGAATAAATACAAGCTTAGTTCCTCGGCTAATGTTGCGATAGTAAAAAAAGCTTTAGTCAAAAAGGAACTGATAGAAATCGAAAAACGACAAGTTGTCATTCCTGATCCTCTGATGAGAGTGTGGCTGAAAAAAGAATTGAGGATGTAACCTATGTCAACTCATATTGATTGAGTTGCCTTATTGTAATTTATTATCAGGAACAACCTGATATATCCGATTACAGCAACAATAATACGATGTACCCTATATATAAAATTAAAGCTGTGGCACCCCAAATTCTTCCAACTTCCCCCTCATTTGCACTCCATAGAGAGGAGATTTTCCCCGTTTCTCTCATTAATTTGAAATTTCGGGTAACATTCAGTAACCCAATCAATAGAAGGATAGAGAAGAGAAGCATCCAAACCATATCCGGATAAAATTCGTTAAAATCAAATTGAATAGGTTGAATTATAGAACTAATACCTAAAACAGCACCGACATTAAAAATATTCGATCCGATTAAGTTTCCAATTGTAATACCAACCTCTTTTTTAAGAACCGAAATAATGGAGGCAGTAAACTCCGGTAAACTAGTACCAACTGCCACAATTGTAACAGAGATAACTCTTTCAGAGACACCTAAATTAGTAGCAATGGTTGAGGCTCCATCCACCATAAAATCAGAACCAAATGCCAACCCTGCAAGAGATGAAATAAAAATGAGTATATTAAGCCATAAATTATTTCGAGGATCTTCAAATTTTGCCTCTTCATTTGATTTTTTGCTCATCCAAAGCAAGAGAATTGTGTAGGCAATCAAAAGTAAAAATACAATACCACCTTCTATTCTGTTAAATTCTCCATCGTAGGCGAAAAATGTAAACAAAACAGCAAATAAAATCATCACTTTTATGTCCAACGTAATAATTTTTTTTGTAACGAAAAATGGGAGCAGTATTGCTGTCAGTCCTGCTATAAATCCAATATTCGCTATATTTGAGCCCAATACATTCCCTAATGCAATTTCAGGATGACCACTTAGTGCAGCCTCGGCACTTACCAATAATTCAGGAGCAGATGTTCCAAAAGCCACAATTGTTAATCCTATTACTAATGAAGAAATTTTAAGGCGTCGCGCAATATCAGTGGCTGAATTAACTAAAAAATTCCCCGAAACAATTAGCAGAGCCAGACCACCAAATAATTTTAAATATTCCATAAGAGTTGTACGATTTTAATGTTATGCAAAAGTATGAAATTTGGAAGAAATCACAAATATTTTTTCCGTATGTAAAATCTCCAAGTGTAAAATTTTCTCTCTTTAAAGTAATTAAAATTATTTTGATTGCAGTATGCTTCCCGTTCGAACGAAATATTCTTATAGGCAATAATTGGATTTTTGTAAATAATACATTTGATAAGCCATTCCAAAACGTACCATAAATAGAAAAAAATAAATAGCATTTCCACCATTTGTTTTGTATGAATACCTTCGTGAATGGCATCCGTAGGCGTGAACCTCAATCCCTTTCGAACAAATATTACTCCAAATAGATTGATGGCTTTAAAACCTTTTATCGGTAAAATGTTATTATATATTATTTTCATCCCTCTTTTTGTTTTTAATAAACATGTGCAAAGGTATTAAAAAAGATGAATTAGAACTCAAACAGATTGTTTGATAATTGGATTTCGATTAATTTTGTATTTCAGAAATAGAGAAATTTAAAAAGTTTAGTTTCTATATTAAAAGCTGTAAATGAGTTAATTTAGGTATGGCATCAGAAGTAATAGTACAAGAGGCAGATTGGTCAACAACATCCGAACAACCCTATGTTGATGGCGGTGTTCGTGCCGGATTTCCATCTCCAAGTCAGGACTACTTAGAGCATACATTGGATTTAAACCGTTTTTTGGTATCCCATCCTGAGTCTACATTTTTTGCTAAGGTTGTAGGGGATTCAATGATTGATGTTGGAATAGAGGAGGGTGATTTATTGGTGATTGATAGAAGTATCGATCCACAAGATGGACATATCGTAGTTGCATTTTTAGATGGTGAGTTTACATTAAAGTTTATTCGGGTTGATAAACAAAATTCCAATCAGCTATATTTGGTACCGGCAAATAGTGATTATCCTGAAATTTTGGTTACCTCAGAGCAGCAATTTGTAGTATGGGGAGTGGTAACTTATTCGATTAAAAATCGACTTAAGCGATAGAATCAGATGTATTTTTTAGTTGATTGTAATAACTTCTTTGTTTCCTGCGAACGAGTATTTCGTCCGGATTTGAACGGAAGACCGGTTGTTGTGCTAAGTAACAATGACGGGTGTGTTGTTGCACGCAGCAATGAGGCAAAAGCAATCGGAATCGCGATGGGAATACCATTATTCAAGATTAAAGAAGAAATTCGTTTACATGACATTCAAGTCTTCTCATCAAATTATCCACTTTATGCAGATATGTCTTCTCGCGTAATGTCTATCTTAAGAGAAGAAGTTGGAACAATAAATGTCTATTCCATAGATGAAGCTTTTTTTCAGTTGGAAGTTTCGAATGAAGAGGCAAGACTGTTTTCAGAAAAATTACGGCGAAAAATAGTTAAGTGGGTGGGTATTCCTGTGTCGATTGGAGTAGCACCTACAATGACATTGGCAAAAGTTGCCTCGTATTTTGCAAAAAAAATAGAAGGTTACCATGGGATTTGCATGATAGATAACGATGAGAAAAGAGTAAAAGCTTTGAAACTGCTATCCATTTCAGAAATTTGGGGTGTAGGTCGGCGTCTATCAGAAAAAATGAGATTTTCAGGAATAAAAACAGCCTATGACTTTACACAACGGACAGAGGAATGGGCTAAAAACGTCGGTTCTATATTGTTGGTTCGCACGCAAACAGAATTGCGAGGAAAACCTGCTGTAAAGATAGACAGCTATTCCGATGCACAATCGCTTTGTACTTCTCGCTCTTTTGCATCGGTAATTACCGATTACTCTATGTTACGCACATTTGTTTCCAATTTTGCTGCCAAAGTAGCCAAACGTCTGCGAGAAAAAAAACTATTAACTTCTGTACTTACGATTTTTATACAGACTAATTTTCATGACCATAACTCGCCGCAATATTCCAACAGTGTGCATATTGCCTTACCAACACCTACCAATAATACCCCGGAATTGATACAGAAATCTCTTCAAGCACTTGCAAAAATCTATATAAAAGGCTATTCCTACAAAAAAGCCGGAGTGATAGCTTCTTCCATTGTATCTCAAGATAATCAGCAATATTCTTTGTTTGAAGAAAATCCTGAACGACGACGAAAATTAGAAAAATTATCGTTAGTGATGGATGAACTTAATCGAAAAAGTGGGGAAGAGGTCATACAGACAGCTGTACAACTTTATTCGGATCGAGATTCCTTACGAAATGTACCATTTAAAGATCAAATCAAACACGACTATAGAAGCAATGCTTATACAACCAATTGGAATGAATTGATGGAGGTAAAATAGACGTTTAAAATCTATTTTTCCTCATTTTCGGCATAGCCAATAACATTTCCACTAATCAGAGTGTCACTCCAAATATGCTCTCTGGCAATATCAATAACCTTGCAACAATGGATATGATTAAAATTTCCTCTTTTCATATCGTGCAGAAACGTTGCAGCAATATGATCTTGAGAATGACTTAACCCACGGCGAGATGGATATCCAATATATGCAGTATCTTCAATAACTGCTGCATGCTCCATATAATTCATGGCTGCAACATTTTTTATGAATAAATTTGCCTCTTTTTGCAAACTTTCTTTTGTTTGTGTTGAATCAATATTATTGCCGGATGTCTCGTTTTTTTGTATGACAGTGCAAGCAGAACAAATAATTCCTATGCATAAAATTGAAAATAGATGTTTCATGGTATTTCTTTTTTTTACAAATATAAGAAGCATTTAATAGTTTTAAATACTTTTTTATAAGAAAATATGAAATTATGCCAAATATATTGTAAATAAGAGGTTTTTCAGTAGGTTTTGACATTTTTTTGCATTTAAAATGCTTGAATATTTTTAGTTTTTGATTGAATATTTTGATTGATTATTGGTGAATCCCTCTATATTTGCGACCGTAAAAACTGATGACAATATTGTTGTAAGTGTATTGTAAGAGTAAGTGTTAGAATTTAGGATTAAAGTATTTTGTTGATAGGAAATATTGTAGGAGTGGTGTAACTATACAGATTTAGAGTGTCTGTGTGTTAAGGAGTATGATATTAAAGAAACAATGACTATAAATTAATACATCTATGAACAAACATTTTTCTTTTGTAGTTGCTTTGTTGCTAATTTTTGCAACAGCAAATGCACAATTAAGTAAAAATCCATGTAAGTTCTTAGGAAACATTACTACCTCTTATAATTGGCAAGAACAAGCCGATGCGCAAGAGGCGAATGAGAAGTACTATGAACTGTGGGATCAGATTACATCTGAGAATGGTAGTAAGTGGGGATCTATCCACACTGGTCGTGGGCAATTCAATTGGACCAATGCCGATCGTGCTTATAATTATGCGAAACAGCATGGTTTTCCTTTTAAATTTCACTGTTTGATTTGGGGTAGTCAATATCCTAGTTGGATTAAAAATTTAAGCGCATCAGAAACATACGATGTGATTGTGGAGTGGATGGATGCTGTTAAAGAGCATTACCCTGATTTAGAGTTGATTGATGTGGTGAATGAAGCAATTTGTGTAAACGGACAATACCACTCGCCTTACAATGAAACAAAAATCATTGAAGCATTAGGTGGTACAGGAAGAACAGGTTATGACTGGATTATCAAAGCATTCCACATGGCACGCGAACGCTGGCCGAATGCTAAATTGATATACAATGACTACAACACATTCCGTTGGCAAAAAAATGAGTTCATAGCTTTGGTGAAAGCGTTGATTGATGGTGGAGCTCCAATTGATGCGTATGGTGCTCAATCACATGACCTTACCGATATGGAATTTGATGAATTTAAAAGAGCGATGGATGAAACACAGCAAAAATTAGGTATTCCAATGTATATCACGGAGTATGATATCGGTACAGATAACGATGCATTGCAATTACAACGTTATAAAGAGCAAATTCCTTATATGTGGGAAGCCGATTATGTGGCAGGTGTCACTCTATGGGGATGGATTTATGGAAAAACTTGGACAACCAACGGAAACTCCGGTTTGATTAAAAATAAAGTGGATAGACCTGCAATGACTTGGTTGCGCGAGTATATGGCAACAGATGCTGCTAAAAATGCTAAAAGTCCGTTTTGTGGAGGAAATTCAGCAACCATTCAATTGTCTGCAACCACTCTGCAATTAGGAGATTCGATTTCTATTACTGCAACTGCCAAAATGCAGGGGGAAATAGACCATATCGACTTCTTTGCAGGAGATGAGTTGTTGGTTCATAAGTATATCAGTCCGTACGTATGGAATTACAGACCGACAGAAACAGGAACTCATACCATTACTATTGTAGCATACGATAAAAATGGAAATGAGGTAGAACAATCCGCAGAGTTGTATGTGTGTGCTGCTCGATCTCCATTTAATGAATCTCCTGCAGAAATCCCGGGAACAATTGAGGTTGAGGAGTTTGATAAAGGTTGTGAAGGAATTGCATACCATGATAGTGATAATAAGAATGAAGGTGATGCAACTATTCAAGAAGGTGGAGTTGATATTGTAACAGGAGGAGATAATTTTGCTATCGGATATACCGCAGCTGATGAGTGGCTTGAATATACAGTCTCAGTTGCAAAAAGTGGAGAATATACATTGTCAGCATTTGCTGCTTCCGGTTTAGAAAGTTCAGGATTCCAATTGTATTTGGATGGAAAAGAACTTGGGGATAAAGTTACTGTTCCTCAAACGGCTGAAGATAGTTGGGATGTATATGAGGAGATTTCTCTTGGTGATATTTCTTTGACTGAAGGTTCTCATACACTTCGTTTAACTATAACAAACCCATATTGCAATATTGATAAATTGGTATTTGCAACGAAAGGAAGTCCAACTTCTTTGACTGATGCATTATCTAATTTCAAAGGTGTGTGTGATGTTTATACCATATTGGGCGTTTGGGTTAAACAAGTTGATCTGCTTAACGGAGATAGTACATTGTTGCAAAATGAATTAAACGATGGTGTTTATTTCTTGCGTAATAAGTCAGGAAAGAACCAAATGATTGTGGTAGGTAATTGATTTTTTGTAAATATTTTGAAACTATTTTAATAAATGCTATAAATTAAATCGAAAAGATTGAGAAAACAGAATTTATAGAAATTACATTAATAAAACTATTATTATTTAGGTCGCTTATAATCATTACGTAAAATAGTTTCATTATTCAAAGGGGTGCATACAAATAGAGAGGATGCACCTCTTTGTTTACTTATAAATAATTAATTTTTTTTATTGTTTGACGAAATAATCCGATTGTATAATGAATTTCTACATTATGTTTGCAATCGTTGAGTTGTGAGACCTAAAGGTTTTTGTGAGAAGAAGTGATGTTAGAGTGGATTATATTGGAGATACTCCGGAGCAAACATCTGTTTCATTAGATAATTCTGAAATTTTTGCAATGTATGATGTTTATTCTGAATTTATTATTTAACTCAGATTAAGTATGACGAAGGAGAGTCATTAGAGCAAACATTGATAGATGCAGTAGGGGAAGCCGTAGTTTATAATACTTCGTAACGTTGAAACCGGAAATTCAATCCCTTGCATTGTAAAAGAGTAACAATTTTTTTCCATGTTTTGCATGGTTTTTAATAAGAACTGAGGGAAAGGGAGGTTTTGTCAATTTAGGCAAGACCTCTCTTTTTTTTAGGTTTAAACTGTTAAAATATTATAAAATAAAAAAGAATCTAAAAAAATAATATAAGTGATGTTGTAATATTAAAATATATGATATAATTTTGTGCATTACAAAACAATTAGATTTTTTCATAGTTAAGGTTTAGGTTAAAATTGAGGTTAAGGGAGGTTGTGAAACCTCCCTTAATTTTTTTGAATTAGAGCTTTTAGACTTTTTTTTTGAAATTACCCTATTATTTGATAAAAAGATATAACTTTGCATTGTTTTAACGAAAATAAAGATGTCAGTACATAGTGAAATTAAGAAGGTTACGACGAAAGTCTTAATCAACATGAAGTCAAAAGGAGAGAAAATCTCAATGTTGACAGCTTATGACTATTCGATGGCTACCATCATCGATAAGGCAGGTATGGATATTATATTGGTTGGAGATTCTGCTTCCAATGTTATGGCCGGAAATACTACGACATTACCCATGACATTAGAGCAGATGATATATCATGCACAATGCGTGGTTAGAGGAGTTAGAAGGGCGCACGTTGTGGTTGATATGCCGTTTGGTAGTTATCAATCCGGAGAGGCAGATGCCTTGCATTCAGCTATTCGTATAATGAAGGAGACCGGTGCTGATTCTCTTAAAATTGAGGGCGGTGTAGAAGTTGTTCCTTCTATCAAGAAGATTATTGATGCTGGTATTCCGGTGATGGGACATATTGGATTGATGCCACAATCCATTAATAAATATGGAACTTACGCGCTTCGTGCAAATAATGAAGAGGAAGCTCAGAAACTGAGAAGTGATGCAAAAGCGTTGGAAGAGGCAGGATGTTATGCCATTGTTATTGAGAAAGTGCCGGCTGTCTTAGCAGCAGAGGTGGCAAAATCAGTTTCTATTCCTATCATTGGTATCGGGGCTGGTTCCGGAGCAGACGGACAAGTGCTTGTTATGCATGATATGTTGGGTATAAATATGGATTTTTCGCCTAAATTCCTTCGTCGTTATGCTAATTTAAATCAGGTTATTTCTGAAGCTGTAGGGCATTATATTGATGATGTGAAATCGGGTGATTTCCCTAATGAAAATGAACAATACTAAGAGCTTTATCTAAAAAAATAGAAGTTACCTTACATATTGGAGTCAGAATGTGTTTTAGGCATATTCTGACTCTTTTATACCATCCGGAATAATGTATTTACATCGTTTTACAAAATGAAAAAAAAAGAAAAATTATTTACGATCCCAAGCTTTAAAGATGTTATGCGTTGGGTTAGAAATATTTTTTTATCCTTATTTGTATTGTCTGTTATTTTAGTATTATTGGCTCGGTTTTTACCCATTCCCATAACTCCATTGATGGTTCTTCGAAATATAGAACAAGTTGAAAATGGTAAACCTTTGCGATTAAAAAAGAAATGGGTCCCTTTAGATAAAATTTCACCGAATATTGTTAATGCAGTTATAGCTTCGGAAGACAATAAATTCAGGGAACATTGGGGTTTTGATTTTGATGCTATTTCTATTGCTAGAGAGAAGAATAAACAACGTGGAGAAAACACCTTTGGAGCTAGTACAATTTCTCAACAAACTGCTAAAAATCTTTTTCTTTGTCCGTCACGATCATGGCTAAGAAAAGGAATTGAGGTCTATTTTACACTTATGATAGAATTATTGTGGAGCAAAGATCGTATCATGGAGGTTTATTTGAATATAATAGAGATGGGGGATGGTATCTATGGTATTGAGAGAGCTTCCAACATTTATTATGGAATTGCAGCCTCTGAGTTGTCGCGATCTCAAGCTGCATTGATTGCTGTTTCTCTTCCGAGTCCGAGAAAGTATAATCCTCAAAATCCAACGGCTTATCTAAAAAAACGACAAGCGCAAATATTGAAAGTAATGAGGCAAATGGGGAATTGAATTTGCTGGCATAGTGACGGGGTGAATATTAGCAAGATGTAAAAAAAAACTTATATCTTTGTGAAAAAATTATCAGTTTTTTTGTTATGAGAAACAAATCAGTTCATTTTTGTTTTTATTTATTGTTTTTTCTTGGGTGTTGTTGGACAATTTTTGCAACTCCTGAAAAGCGTGAGTTTCGAGGGGCATGGATAGCAACTGTTGCCAACATAGATTGGCCATCCAATGTAAATGCTACTTCTGATGAAAAAGTAGCAGAGTTAATTCAGATTTTAGATTCTCTACGCAAATGTAAAGTGAATGCAGTAATATTTCAGATAAGACCCACTGCAGATGCTTTATATCGATCGGAAATTGAACCTTGGTCGGAGTGGATTACCGGTGTACAGGGGAAAATTCCGGAGCCATGTTTTGATCCGCTGCAAGTTGTGATTGATGAGGCTCATAAACGGTGTATGGAGGTGCATGCTTGGATAAATCCTTATCGTGTAACCAATTTTAAAAATTATAAATTGGCAGAAAATCATATCTATTTTCAAAAACCACATCTTTTTAAACAGTATGGAGGGAGAATCTATTTCGATCCCGGGTTGGAAGAGACCGGAGATTATTTAATTCGAGTTTTGCAGGATATAGTATCGCGTTATGATGTAGATGCATTGCATCTTGATGACTATTTTTATCCTTATCCGGTTAGTGGCTCTGATTTTCCGGATGAAGAGACCTTTAGAGCTAATCCGAGAGGATTTAAGTTGAAAGCAGATTGGCGTAGAGACAATGTTAATCGGATAGTGAAACGTATTCAAGATTCAATTAAACAATTGAAGCCATGGGTGGAATTTGGTGTGAGTCCGTTTGGTGTATGGCGCAACGGAAATAAAGATCCACAAGGATCTGCAACCCTAGCAGGAGTTACCAATTATGATGATTTATATGCAGATGTAATTTTATGGGCAGACAGCGGTTGGGTGGATTATTTGGCTCCTCAACTTTATTGGGAGTTAGGAAAGAAAGTTGCTGATTATGCAGTATTAGCTCCGTGGTGGCAAGAGCATGTGAAAAATAGTAAACTCTATTTTGGATTGTATGCTTCCGGTATGGAAGTTAATAAACAAAAGTCTTGGAAAACCCCTAACGAGTTGATTCGTCAGTTGCATTTCAATAAGGAGAATATTACAAATGATGGTGTGATTTATTATAGTACAAAATATTTTCTTAAAAACTTACAAGGATTACAAGATAGTTTGCGCAAAAGTTTTTATACAACGCACACACTTCCTCCAGAATCGAAAAGAGGAGGTGAGTTCAAGGTCTATTCTCCTATAAATTTAAAATTGGATTCGTTGGATAAACTCTCATGGAACCCTATCTTGGCAGAAGGAGGTGAGGCTATTTCCTATTATGTAGTCTATGCATTTCCGGATAGCATAGAATGTGATTTTGATAATCCGAATTATATTTTAGAATTAACGACAGACACACAACTAAATCTCTCTAACTATCGACATCTGAATAATAGTGATTATTGTATTTCTGTTACAGCCGTGAATCGCTATAGAAGAGAAAGTTGTCCGGAAGAATTTGTTGTGCGCATCAAACGTTGAGTAGATGAATTTATGGAACTTACCTCCAATTGTAGAAAATAAAATAAGTCATTATGAAACCAATTGTTGCTTTAATATATGATTTTGATGGAACATTGTCTCCGTTAAATATGCAAGAATGTGGATTTATCCAATCTTTAGGAATGTCTGTTTCGGAATTTTGGACCCATGCAAATCGCATGGCTGTTGATGAAGATGCAAGTAGCATATTGTGTTATATGAAATATATGCTGGATTCAGCAAAAAAAGTCGGCTTCCCCGTGACAAAAGAGATGTTGCGAAAAAGTGGAGAAGAGGTAAAACTCTATGAAGGGGTGAATAGGTGGTTTGCTTTAATCAATCAATATGGTGAAAGTAAAGGTGTGCAAATAGAACATTATATCAACTCTTCCGGTTTAAAAGAGATGATAGAAGGAACACCTATTGCCAATGAGTTTAAGGGAATTTACGCATGCTCCTACATATATAATGAAGTTGGAGAGGCTGTTTGGCCTGCTGTTGCTGTCGATTTTTCTACCAAAACTCAGTTCCTCTTTAAGATTAATAAAGGGATTAGAAGTGTTAGCGACAATGTTGAAGTCAATCGTTATACAAATGAAGAGGAGAGACCGATCCCATTTAAAAGGATGATTTATTTTGGAGATGGAGAGACAGATATTCCGTGTATGAAGTTAGTCAAAAATCAAGGTGGCTACTCGATTGCCGTTTATCGTCCGGACTCTTCAAAATTGAGAGCCGCAAAGAAACTGATTTCAGACGGACGTGTGAATTTTGTTTGTGAGGCTGATTATCAAAAAGATGGAGAGATATTTGAAATCGTTAAAACGATTATTGATAAAATGAAGTCAGATTATGATTTTGAAGTACTCCAAAGAAAACATCAAACCAAATTGTAGAAAGTATGGAAAGTAAATACACATCTAATTATTCCCGATTTCAATTTTATAATTTGCCCTTTACACCCAATTATGAAGAAGTGATTTATGTGGAGGAAGAATATGATGAACGAACCAATCAACTGATAAAAGAAAATTATGATTTTATCAAAGAGGCATTTGCAAAAAGAAGCAAACGATTTGTCTATCTTCCCTATTTAACTCAAGAGTTACTATCGTCCGATGAAGTGTGGAGGTATAGAAGTCCGGGAACGACTGTTTCAGTGGATGAATTACCGGTTTTGGAAAGTAATTTCATGGTGAGGTATAGCAGGTTTAGCGATAGAATTAAATTTAAAAAACCTGCATTTTTTATCGCAACTCCCTATCTTGATATTTGGTTCAATAATGAACCCCCACTTTTTTATGATGCTCTGGCAATAGATGTCAGCGAAATGGATAACGCAGAAGCCTATTGGGATTACATGGTGGAGCAAATAGCTAATTTTTCACCCACTTGGGTGGAGTACAGACGTATCATAAATTCAGGGGATACAGGAGGAATACGATTTAGGGAAATAACAGATCCCGATTACCTCTTCGAAGATGACGTTAATAAAATGTTGGAGGATGTTCGTTTAAAAGTTGACCAATTACGAAGAAGTGGGATTAGTGATGTGATATTGTCTCAGATTATTTTTCCGAAAGCACCCTTAAGTACGTTAAGAATAACTAAGGATTATAGAATCTTTTTGTCGGAGTATAACGATGTGGAAATACACATGACCCCAATCGTAAAGGCGGTATATTTCCTTTTTCTTAGACATCCCGAAGGAATTTTATTTAAAGAGTTGATAGATTATCGGGATGAGTTGGATATGATTTATAGAAGCGTAAAAGAGAAAAAAAAGATGAAAGATGAGCCATGGACCTTTTTTGATTATGCGCAAGTACAACGAATTTGCGACCCCACAGATAACTCCATTAATGAAAAGTGTGCTAGAATAAAAGAGGCATTCTTGTTACATATTCATGAGGATATAGCCCAAGAGTACATAGTAACAGGAAAGAGGGGAGAACCCAAACGAATAAAATTGTCGGCAGATAAAATTATTTGGGAATAAATTTAATTTGTAGGGCTATTTTATTTAAAAATTTATTACCTTTGCGTGTTTTAAATAATTGAGGGAGACGTTTGTTGGTCTCTTATAAAGAATTAGATATGATAAAGATTACATTTCCGGACGCTTCAGTTCGCGAATTTGAGGCAGGAGTAACAGGATTACAGATTGCAGAGAGCATTAGTTCGAGATTGGCTCAAGATGTGTTGGCCATAAGTGTTAATGGTGAGATTAGAGATTTGAATCGCCCAATCACGGAAGATGCTTCTATTGTATTACATAAGTTTGAGGATGCAGAGGGAAAACATGCTTTTTGGCATACCTCAGCCCATTTGATGGCACAAGCTATTCAGATGCTTTATCCAAATGCGAAATTTGGAATCGGTCCGGCCATCGAGAATGGATTTTACTACGATATAGATTTTGGTGATGTAGTTTTGAAAGAGTCTGATTTCGCAGCTATTGAGAAAAAAATGGCTGAAATCGTTGCCACAAAACAAACTTTGACTCGTGTGGATATCTCTAAAGCAGATGCAATGAAGATGTTCGATGAGCGTGGTGAAATTTATAAAACAGAGTTGATTAGTGAATTGGAGGATGGTACAATTACTTTGTACGAGCAAGGGTCATTTACCGACCTTTGTCGTGGTCCGCACTTGGCGGATGTTTCTCCAATCAAAGCTATAAAAGTACTTACTTTGGCCGGAGCTTATTGGCGTGGAGATGAAAAGAGAAAACAATTGACTCGACTATATGCAATCACTTTCCCAAAGAAGAAAATGTTGGATGAACATCTTGCTTTGTTGGAAGAGGCTAAGAAGAGAGACCATAGAAGAATTGGTAAGGAGTTAGGCCTATTCATGTTTACAGACATGGTTGGAAAGGGATTGCCAATGTGGTTGCCAAGAGGAACAGCTCTCCGTTTGAGATTGGAAGATTTTTTGAAGAGAATTCAAAAGAAATTTGGTTATCAACAAGTAATCACACCGCATATCGGAAATAAAGAGTTGTATGTTACATCAGGGCACTGGGATCATTATGGTTCAGATAGTTTTCAACCAATCACAACCCCGGAAGAGGGCGAAATGTATCTGTTGAAACCGATGAATTGTCCTCATCACTGTATGATTTATAGATGGCAACCAAAATCGTATCGAGATTTACCATTGCGTTTGGCAGAGTTTGGTACGGTGTATCGTTACGAGCAGAGTGGAGAGTTGCACGGATTGACTCGTGTACGTTCTTTTACACAAGATGATGCACACATCTATTGTCGTCCTGATCAGGTGAAAGATGAATTTATCCGAGTAATGGATATTATTTCAATCATTTTCAAAGCCTTGAATTTTGATAATTTTGAGGCGCAAATTTCATTGAGAGATCCAAATAATAAAACAAAATATGTTGGTACTGATGAAAATTGGGCCAAAGCAGAAGCATCTATTATTGAGGCTTGTAAAGAAAAGAATATGCCTGCAAGAGTAGAGTATGGCGAGGCTGCATTCTATGGACCAAAGTTGGATTTCATGGTGAAAGATGCGTTAGGAAGAAGATGGCAGTTGGGTACCATTCAGGTGGATTACAATTTACCGGAACGTTTTGATTTGGAATATGTCGGTGAAGATAATCAAAAGCATCGTCCGGTGATGATTCACAGAGCTCCTTTTGGTTCTATGGAACGATTTGTAGCAGTGTTAATTGAACATACCGGAGGTAAATTCCCATTATGGTTAACTCCGGATCAGGTTGTTGTGTTGCCAATTAGTGAGAAGTACAATGACTATGCACAAAAAGTAGCGAATTTGTTAGATTCTTATGATATTCGTGCTATTGTAGATGATAGAAACGAAAAAATTGGAAGAAAAATTCGTGATAATGAGGTGAAAAGAATCCCTTATATGCTTATAGTTGGAGAAAAAGAAGCAGAAAATGATGAAGTTTCTGTAAGAAAACAGGGCGAAGGTGATAAAGGTTCCGTAAAAATTACTACCTTTGCATCCGATTTGAAAAAAGAAGTTGAGGAGATGATGAATGCATGGTGATTCTTTTTTGCTGATAAGTAATTAATAAATAAGTGTTTTTAATTTAAAAATAGGAGGATAAAACTATCGCAACCAAGACATTTGTTAAGAAGCCGGATGCAAAAGGTGGCAATAATGCCAAAGATGCGTATCGTATCAATGACCGTATCCGTGAAAAAGAAGTTCGTTTAGTGGGAGAGAATGTAGAACAAGGTGTGTATTCTATAGAAGAGGCGATTCGAATCGCTGATGAGTTAGAGTTAGACTTGATAGAAATTTCACCAAATGCTGTTCCTCCGGTTTGTCGTGTGGCGGATTATCAAAAATTCCTTTATCAGCAAAAGAAGAAGGAGAAAGAGATGAAAGCAAAAGCGACTAAAGTTGTAGTTAAGGAGATTCGATTTGGTCCTCAAACTGATGATCATGATTATAACTTTAAGTTGAAGCATGCGATTGGATTTTTGCAAGAAGGAGCAAAATTGAAGGCGTATGTATTCTTCAAAGGTCGTTCAATCTTGTTTAAAGAACAAGGTGAGGTGTTATTGCTTCGTTTTGCTAATGATTTGGAAGAGTATGCAAAGGTTGATCAATTACCTCAATTAGAAGGTAAACGTATGATTATCTTGCTTTCTCCAAAGAAAAAGAAATGATCTATATTTTATTATAATTTTAAAATTAAAAAAAATGCCAAAAGTAAAGACTAATTCCGGTGCCAAAAAGAGGTTCGCCCTTACCGGATCAGGAAAAATTAAAAGAAAGCATGCTTTTAAACGTCACATCTTGACGAAAAAAACTAAGAAGCAAAAATTAGGTCTAACTCATTCTGCGTTGGTGTCTTCTGCTGATACTAAGAATGTTAAGAGTTTGCTTTGTATTCGTTAAAATAAGTATTAATCGATTGTTTAGCACAAAGTTCTCATTTTGTTGAGGCGCTAACAGTCATAAATTTTAAAGAAAATGCCTAGATCAGTAAATCACGTTGCTTCAAGAGCAAAGAGAAAGAAAATTTTAAAACTCACCAGAGGTTATTATGGTGCTAGAAAAAATGTTTGGACCGTTGCAAAGAATACTTGGGAAAAGGGTCTTTTGTATGCTTACCGTGATCGTAAGAACAAAAAACGTAATTTCCGTGCTTTGTGGATTCAACGTATCAACGCTGCTGCTCGTTTAGAGGGTATGTCTTATTCTCAATTAATGGGTGCTATTCATAAAGCTGGTATCGAAATTAACCGTAAGGTGTTGGCAGACTTGGCTATGAATCAACCGGATGCTTTCAAAGCTGTTGTTGATAAAGTTAAGAATGCTTAATTGGTATATTATCTGAGATTTATTAAAGACCGATGGAAATTAACTTTTCATCGGTCTTATTCTTTTTTAGATTTTAACCTAAATTTACCTTATTAATCCTTTGTAACCACTATTTTTATCATTAACTTTGTCTTACTATGATGCAAAAATTAAAATTTAATCAAGATCAACCTATTATCTTTATTACAAATGATGATAGTGTTTACTCTAAAGGAATTTCAGAGTTAATTAAAGCTGTGGCTCATTTGGGGCAGGTGGTGGTGGTTGCTCCGGATATTGTTCGCTCCGGTAGTTCTTCCGCCATTACTCATGGAGTGGGTCTGGAACTTAATTTATTGAAGCAAGAGGATAATTTACATGTTTTTTCTTGTTCAGGTACTCCTGTTGATTGTGTGAAATTGGCTTTTTTTGCTCTTTTTGATAAACAATTGCCAACGATTGTTTTATCCGGAATTAATCATGGTTCTAATGCCTCTGTTAATTCTCTTTATTCTGCTACTGTTGGTGCTGCGATTGAAGGGTGTGTTAACAATATTTCTTCTATCGCTTTTTCGTTGTGTGACCATGATGATAATGCAGATTTTTCAAATACAATTGAGCATGTTGTTTTTTTGGTGGAGCGTGTTTTGAAAAATCCTCTTCCTAATGGTACCTTCTTAAATGTTAATTTCCCTAAAGGAAAAATATTGGGTCTTAAATCTGTTCGTCAGGCGGATGCTCGTTGGAGTGAAGAGTATGATGTTACTAAAAAAGAGAATGGAACAAAATATTGGTTGGCAGGATACTTTGATAATCGAGAACCTCAAGCTCTTGATACGGATGAGTGGGCTCTGGGAAATGGATATGGTTCGGTTGTGCCTGTTAAAATAGATATGACTGATTATGATTGGTTGAATAAAAATAAATTTTAATTTTTTAAGTATGAATAATGGAATTTATTTCGACGATTCGTCTGATGAGAAAAAAAAGTTTGATAATTTCTTTTTAGGATTGTTTGGTTCTATTTTTGTTTCGCTATTAATGATTTATCTGATTTCATTGGGTTATTTGAAAGAGGATGTCGAATTAGAAGAGCGTTTTAAAATAATCTTTTATAGTATGGAATTTTCAACGATAATGGTTGCTTCGTTGATTCCTAGTTTGGTTGCTTTTTTTGTTTTTTATAAGACCGAACGTTGGCAGTCTGCATACGGATTGATTGTTGCAGTGTTGCTTTCAATGGCATTGGTTTTTATAAGATAATGGTATGAGGTATTTTGTAATAGCAGGAGAAGCATCCGGTGATTTGCATGCTTCTAATTTGATTAAATCTATAAAGAAAGAGGATGCTGACGCTCTCTTTTGTGGATTAGGTGGTGATTTAATGGAGGCAGAAGGTGTTCGTTTGATTCGGCACTATCGAGATATGGCTTTTATGGGATTTATTCCTGTTTTACTTCATGCTAAAACAATATTAGGTAATATCAAGGCGTGTAAAGAGGCCATAAAGGAATTTATTCCGGACATTTTAATTTTGGTTGATTATCCGAGCTTTAATCTAAAAATGGCTCAGTTTGTCAAAGAGAATATGTCTGATGTTACTGTCTATTACTATATTTCTCCTAAACTATGGGCATGGAAAGAGTATCGTTTAAAGAGTATGAAGCGATACGTGGATAAAATCTTTTCGATTCTACCTTTTGAAGTAGATTGGTTTAGTGAACGTGGTTTAGAGGTTGAATATGTTGGAAATCCTTGTGTAGATGCAATAGAGAATAGAGCGCATAAGAATGAGAGCAGGACAGATTTTGAAGAAAGAACGGGTGTTGATAGTCGTCCTATTTTGGCTTTATTGGCAGGTAGTCGGGTCCAAGAGGTGAAAAGTTCATTGCCAATTATGTTGGATTCTGCTTCTCAATACAAGGATTATCAAGTGGTTGTTGCCGGAGTGAAAAGTATTGATTCTGCTTTGTATCGAAATATTATGAAGGGTTATGATGCAAAGGTTGTTTACAACGAAACTTATGAGTTGTTACAACAATCAGAAATAGCGGTTGTTACATCCGGGACGGCAACATTGGAAACTGCATTAATGAGAGTGCCGGAGGTGGTTGTTTACAAGATGTCAGGAGGATGGTTGTTTCATCGTTTTTTGGAATTGTTTATTCGTGTTCCTTACATCTCTTTGGTCAATTTAATCGCTCAAAAATGGTTGGTTCAGGAGTTGGTGATAGAGGAATTTACGGCAGAACGTTTATCGAAAGAGATTGACAAATTAAGAAATGAGGAGTATCGAAAAAATATGTTACAAGGGTATGATGATTTGATTGCTTTGTTGGGTAAAGATTCGGTGTCGGATAGAGCGGCACATGCAATGTTATCTCAGTATAACCAATCAAAAAACTCATCGTTTTAAAACCCTATAGAATTTTTTGTAGAATAATTGAGACTTATTTTTATATATTATAACCTAAAATTATTAAACGTTATGAAGAAAAATAATGGGAAAGAAAAATGTGAAGCTTTAAAGGCTGTCCGAAAAGAAATTGCATCTCTTCATGGGATAACTTACCATTCCGAGGAGTGTTGTTTTGATGGTGAATGCAAGGGAACATGCCCAAAATGTGAAAGTGAAGTTCGTTATTTGGAGAATGAGCTACAGAAAAAAGGGGTCTTAAAAAAATCTTTGTTGGTGGCTTGTGCATTGCCGATATTGGCTGCGTGTAGTGAACCTGAAATGGGGGATATTTATATAGAACCGTCTTCGCAGGATGATTACCGAGATTCTGTAAAATATGAACAAAATGATACTATTTCAGAAATGGATAATTTAGGAATCCATACAGATTTGGTTGACAAGGTTTAGAATCTTTTTAATTTTATTTCGAGCATATTTGAGAGAGATTTTTAAGATTATTTTTATTATTTTTTTGCCGTTAATAGTGGACTATTATCAAAAAAGACTAATAAAAATAGCTTAAAAAGAATCTCAAAGATGCCGAAAAAAAAGAGTGTGAAACTTTAAAGTGTTTTTTTAATAAAATTTAAACAGCTTCTTAGTATTATAGGAAATAATGTTACTATCCTTAATTAGGGTAGTGAAATATAAAGGGTTAGAACCTAGATAAATAGAGTTAGGAGCAGATTTAAGAATTTGAAAATTTCTAACGTAATCTATAGAAGTAATCTTACATTGAAATTTAATTGAATGATGAATAACGAAGGTGATTATACAGTTCCCATTATTGGTATAGATCGTTTGAGAATCAATTCTGATGGAGTGGGAGTTACTACATTGGTCTGTTTTTGGGGATGTCCTTTGAGTTGTCAATATTGTCTAAATCCACAATCATGGCGGACAAAAACAGGAATAAGAAATATTACTCCATTGCAATTGTTTCAGGAAGTGTCTATAGATAAACTCTATTTTTTTGCTACAGGGGGGGGTGTTACCTTTGGAGGGGGAGAGCCGCTGTTGTATCCTCGGTTTTTAAAGGAGTTTCATGAATTTGTTGAAGGTGAGTGGAAAATAAATTTAGAAACGTCGTTAAATGTTCCTATTGAATCACTCCAATTAATTGCAGATTGTATAGACTGTTTTTACATTGATATTAAGGATACAAACAATGAAATCTACACTCGCTATACAGGTAAAAAGAATGAAAGAGTTTTTGCTAATTTAGCATGGTTGGTAGAACATATTGGAGAAGAAAAAATAGTCGTCAGAGTTCCTTTGATTCCGGACTTTAATACAATTTCAAATGTGAATGACAGTATTAAATTTTTAAAAGATAAATATAAAAAAATCACGATAGATCAATTTGAATATAGAAAAGGTTAAGTGTTGTTTGAGAAATAATTCTTAACTTTGTGTGGAGATAATTATTTAAGTGTTTTACTAAAGTTTTTTGTATGTCTGTTTGTTTGCGTAGCTCTTGTAGGCGAGAGTTTTATCTATTTTT
>JAEIGA010005234.1_pt1 | contig 19889 bp, 19 predicted proteins | sample 9270691 | NCBI WGS metagenome assembly JAEIGA01 (sample SAMN17057246, study PRJNA624740) | gut metagenome | biome: biome; isolation source: fecal sample | host: Bos grunniens | place: China: Xizang | collected 2019 | reverse complement strand
CAATCAAGAAATGATGGTGCCATAGCTCAGTTGGTAGAGCAAAGGACTGAAAATCCTTGTGTCCCCGGTTCGATTCCTGGTGGCACCACATAAAAGAAGCAACAAAATTGTTGCTTCTTTTTTTATTATTTGTATTTTTCTACCTACCAATCACAAATATTTTCTAACTTTGCGTGATATAACCACTTTATACTGATTTTATGAAAAAAGCCACTATGATTTTATCTCTTCTGCTCCTGTTTACAATTACCTTGCAGGCGCAGCAAGCAAAGTATGTATTCTATTTCATCGGTGACGGAATGGGAGTCAACCATGTACAAGGCACCGAGATGTACCAATCGGAATTAAAAGGTGAAATAGGCATCACTCCTTTACTGTTCACACAATTTCCATACGCAACCATGGCAACCACTTTCTCTGCCACAAATGGAGTAACCGACTCAGCTGCAGCAGGTACGGCTCTTGCCACAGGAAACAAGACTAAGAACGGTGCTTTGGGAGTTCAAAAAGACCTTACTACTGAAGTAAGCAGTGTAGCAACTTGGGCCAAAGAAAATGGTTACCGAGTGGGAGTAAGCAGCAGCGTCAGTATTGACCATGCAACACCCGCAGCCTTTTATGCCCATCAAGGCAGCCGTAGCAGTTACTACAATATCGGTTTGGACTTGATTGAAGCCGGATTTGACTTCTATGCAGCTTCGGATTTCCTTGATCCATACAACGACAAGGCTAAGGACGGAAAATCGCAAACCAACAACCTTTACGAACTTTCCCAAAAAGCCGGCTATACATTGGCACGTGGATACAAAGACTATACAAAAAAAGCAAAGAAGGCAAACAAAATGATCCTGTTCCAACCTGAAGAAGCCTCTACTAAGGATAGAGGTTCACTCCCCTATGCCATTGACCGAAAAAAGGGTGATATGTCCTTGGCCGAAATTACCCGTGCCGGTATCAACTTCTTGTCCAAAGACCCTTCTAAAGGATTCTTCTTCATGATAGAAGGTGGAAAAATCGACTGGGCAGCACATAGCAATGACGGTGCTACAGTTTTCCAGGAAGTGATTGATTTTGACGAAGCCATCAAGGTAGCTTATGAATTTTATGCACAGCATCCGGACGAAACACTAATTGTCGTAACAGCCGACCATGAGACCGGCGGCCTTTCCCTAGGTGCCGGATCATACACTCTCAATCTTCAAGCCTTGAAATCACAAAAGCTCAGCGAAGAAGGATTTACCAAAATCATCAACGGACTAAGAAAGAAATACAAGAATCAAGTGTCTTGGGAAGTCATCCAACAAACCCTAAAAGAATACTATGGTTTTTGGAACAGCATTAAGCTGAGCGAAAAACAAGAAGCAAGCTTAAAAGCTATCTACGACAAATCTTTCAGCAACCAACCTATAGCTTTGGAAAAAAGCGAATACCAACAGAACGAACCATTGGCAGCTGAAGCAAAAAGAATATTGAACCATATTGCCAACTTAGGATGGAATACTGGCGACCACTCTGCCGGATATGTTCCCGTATTCGCCATCGGAATAAAAGCTGATTTGTTCCAAGGCCGAATGGATAACACAGAGATTCCTGTAAAAATTGCGGAAGCAGCCAACTATAAACACTAATCGAAATTGATATAAGGCTCTAAGCGTTTCAAGTCTTTCTCCGTAAACTCCTCATAAAGGGACAACTGAGAAAGACTTGAAATTTTTCCCCTAACACGTCTATACTCTAAAATCACCTTGGCTTGATAAAAATTGAGATACGGATGAGCGCGCAATTTATCCAACCCTTCCTTATTAATATCCAACTTACGAACTATAACACTATCCAATTTGAACCACTCCAATAATTCCGGTGTTACATACTTGATTTCCTGCAGCTGTTCCAACGAATGGAATCCACCCAAACGCCCACGATAAGATACTATTGCCCTAGCAATACCGCTACCTATACCCGGTATCTTCTTCAGTTCTGCCGTATCAGCCAAATTTACATCAACCAATGTCCCTTCAGAATATTTGAAAACCTTCATACTATCTTTACGAACATATTTTCTTTCTGCTACTGAAGGAATCACCCGTTGTTTTTCTTTCTTAATAAAAGCTTCTGAGATACGGATATAAGGCTTCAACAATTCAAACTGCTTTTGAGACAATCCATATATACGCGAAAAGGATTCCGGAGTAGAAAAACGCCCACCTTTATCTCTATACTTAAGTACATTCCGGATGACATAAGGAGAAAGACCTAAACGTAAAAATTCGGCAGAATCTGCCAAGTTCGGATCAAACTCGGACAAGACCACCGAAATCCTCTTTTCCTGCAACTTCTCATGTCCATCCTTCCGTGACTTCTCTTCTTTCCCCGAAACCTCCCCTGTAATCTTCCGCAACTTTATAGAATCAAGAGATACTTCTTCTACAACCTCATCAAATTGACGGGAAGGATACACGACTATCATCACGGTAAAAACAGCAATCAGCACCAGCAATATACAAACTGCCCGCCGTTCACTACGAGAATAATAAAAAAAATCCTTCCACATAACTTAAGACAACCATCCCAATTCGTTCACAAATATGAGCGCAATAGCAACTGGCGCAAAATATCTCAAAATGAACATATAGATAGGGAAATATGACACCCTTTGAAGACCATAGTTGGTCAGCTCATTATAAGACAACGAACGCTTTAAATACCATCCGACAAACAAGCAGACCAAAAAGCCACTTAAAGGAAGCATCAACTTAGCCGTCACAAAATCCAACAGATCAAAAAAGCCTAGCCCTAGGAATTTGGCATTCCAAATACCCAAAGACAAGGACGAAAGAACACCCGTTACTACACAAAATGATGTGACAATCACAGCTGCACGATTGCGCGTCAAATTAAACTGTTCGTTCAAGAAAGCCGTCACCACTTCATGCAAGGAAATGGTAGAAGTCAAAGCAGCCAATGCCAACAAGATATAGAACATCAACGAAAACAACATTGACAAGAATGGTATTCCACCGAAAGCCTGTTGAAAAACATTAGGCAATGTGATGAATATCAACGATGGTCCCGCATCAGGTTGAATACCTACCGAAAAAGCAGCAGGAAATATAATCAATCCAGCCAAAATGGCAACAAATGTATCAATAACACCAACACTTAACGCCGTCTTTCCCAAAGATGTATTCTGCCCAAAATAAGAAGCATAGGTAGATAGGCATCCCATCCCCAAGCTCAACGAAAAAAAAGCTTGGCCCATAGCCCCCAAGAAAACATCTGCATCCACCTTACTGAAATCCGGATTCAACAAAAATTTCAATCCCTTGCTTGCATCAGGAAGTGAGATGGAACATATAGCCAATACAACTATCAGAATAAACAAAACAGGCATCAGTATCTTGGAAGACTTTTCAATACCATCCTTTACTCCTTTTATTATAATAAAATGAGTGAGAAGCAAAAAAGCCAGCAACCACAATAAAGGCCGGAAAGGATCTTGAGAGAAATTCTGAAAAGCAGCGACAAAATCCTCAGGTCCTTTGTCTGCAAAACTATTGGTCAAAGATGCGACAATGTATTCTAAGGTCCATCCAGCCACCACTGAATAATACCCCAATATCAATAAGCCTGCCAAAACTCCTAAATACCCAATCCATTTCCATTGAGTACCCGGTGACAAAGTTGCAAAAGCTTTACCTGTACTAGCCTTTGCATGACGCCCCACCGTAAACTCCGCTATCATAATGGGCAGCCCCATCACAAAGACACAAGCCAAATACACCAAAATAAAAGCAGCACCTCCATGATTCCCTGTTTCATAAGGGAAACGCCAAATATTACCTAACCCTACAGCCGAACCAGCTGCAGCCAATATAGCACCTATCTTACTTCCGAAACTAACCCTATCATTCTTTTGCATAAAACTTTAAATTAATATAAATAACCTCTTTGAGAACGCAAAAGTATAAAATTATTCGTAGTTTTGCATCCGATTTTAATATTAAATATCATATGCTATATTATTTAAAGAAATACCCCTTGACATGGTTGGTGATTGCTACCATCCTTTATCTTTCGTTCTTCAAACCACCACAAACCGACATGAACGAAATACCTGGTATAGACAAACTTGCACATATCTGCATGTACGGCGGATTATGCTTCCTACTATGGATAGAGTATCTACGAAACCATTCATCCATGCACCGACATAAGATTATCATAGGCGCCATCATCTTACCTATAATCTTCAGCGGAACCATCGAGCTATTGCAAAGCTACTGTACCGAACATCGTGGAGGCGATTGGTTGGACTTAGTAGCCAACACAACAGGTGTATTGCTGGCAGCCTTGGTCGGCCATTACATCCTTCGTCCAATTATCTGGAAACAGCGGAATGGAAATGCCGGCGATTCTCACGAACAGCCGACGCAATGATGAAAAGTCTAGTAAGATGTTATGAAGATAAAGAATTCGTTTAACGGAAATCCTTCAATTCTTTCTGCAAACGCTGACGGGTGAAGAAAATCCGGCTTTTTACTGTACCAATAGGAAGAGCAAGCTTTTCGGCTATTTCACGATACTTGAATCCAGAAACATACATCGAGAAGGGTACACGGTATTCCTTAGGAAGCGCGTGGACGATTTTACGGATTTCCTTCAAATCATAGTTGCTTTCAGTAGATTCGAAACCAGAATCTTGCGGAAGATTCAAATGATACAGATTTTCTGTTTGATCGACAAATGTCTGGTCACGTACAGTCTTGCGATAATTATTAATAAAGATGTTTCGCATAATGGTGTATATCCATCCTTTAAAATTAGTATCCGGAGTATATTTATCTTCATTGTCCAATGCCTTCAATGAAGTTTCCTGCAACAAGTCATCTGCTTCTTCAGCATCTGACGTTAATTTCAACGCAAAACGACGAAGTTCGGATTGCATACTTAATAGGTTCTGTTCAAAACTGCTCATTGTTTTCATAATTCTTAGTTTTTAATATTCTGCTGCAAGTTTAGCGACTTTTTAGACACCTCATGGGACAAAAACAGACAACAAAAGGGGGTAAAACTGCCAAATAACAGTTTCACCCCCTTCAAATAACAGTTTACAGGTGTTATCAACCTCCCCTACCACTGCTTATATGGGTTCTTCATTAAAAAAGAGTTGTAATATCTGACATCTCCTGTCACTTCTTCCCCCACAAAAACCGGTTTTTCATAACTTTCATCTTCGGATTTCAACTCAACTTCCGCTATAACCAACCCTTCATTATCCCCATAAAACTCATCTACCTCGAATATGTGATTAACAGATTGTACCAGATAGCGGGTTTTATCTATTATTCCCGGTTCACAGAGCTTCATCAACTCCCGTGCATCCTCCAATGGAATTTCCTTTTCCCACTCATAACGGCCAAGACCAGCCGAATCCGAAGGACCCTTAATTGTCAGATATCCTTTTTCATCACGAATTCGGATACGTACTGTTCTTCCCCTTGCACTACAAATGTAACCTTGAGCAATACGACTCGAACTAAAAGCCATCACTTTATAACTATCATCCTTTACCAAGAATTTACGTTCTATCTCCAATGCCATATACCTTATATATAAAAATGGAGGGCATTTACACCCTCCATACTATTTTTACAACAATTGTGAAACCAAAATGAAACCAGCTGCAATCACCACCAAACCGATAATCAAATTACGAAGCACTTTCTTCGCCTTTTCTTCTTCACGCTTGTTATAAGCTGCTTTTTTCTGAGCTTTATTCTTTCCCATAAGTATGTATTTTTAAGGTTTAATTTTTTTCTTTCCTAAAAGTACCCCAAAAGTACAACCTTTTTAGAATAAAACAAACACTTTATCTATTTTATTCTCCTTCCGAACCCGAGAATTCCATCAAATAGGCCTTGATGAAGCCATCAATCTTTCCATCCATCACTCCATTTACATCCGAAGTCTGGAAATTGGTACGATGGTCTTTCACACGACGGTCGTCGAATACATAGCTACGGATTTGTGAACCCCATTCGATTTTCTTCTTGCCAGCTTCCACTTTGGCTTGCTCTTCCATGCGATGTTGCAATTCCTTATCGTAAAGGATGGAGCGCAACTGACGCATCGCATTTTCCTTGTTCTTCGGTTGGTCACGGGTTTCCGTGTTTTCAATCAAGATTTCTTCTTCTTCACCCGTATATGGATCCTTATACTGATAACGAAGGCGCACACCCGATTCTACCTTGTTTACGTTCTGACCACCGGCTCCCCCGCTTCGGAAAGTATCCCAACTCATGCGGGCCGGTTCGATGTTCACTTCAATACTGTCATCCACCAACGGAGTAACGAATACAGAAGCGAACGAGGTCATACGCTTACCTTGAGCATTATATGGCGACACACGCACCAAGCGATGCACACCGTTCTCTCCCTTCAAATATCCATAAGCAAAGCTACCTTCGATATTGAAAGTTACGGTCTTGATACCAGCTTCATCACCTTCCTGAAGGTTGGCAACACTTACCTTGTAACCATTGGTTTCACCCCAACGCATATACATACGCATCAGCATGGATGCCCAGTCCTGACTTTCCGTACCACCGGCACCCGAGTTGATTTTCAGCACACAATCCATCGAGTCGGCTTCCTGACGAAGCATATTCTTCAATTCCAAAGCCTCTACCTCGGCAATGGCCTTGGCATATGCTTCATCCACTTCATCCTCGGTTACCATCTCTTCCTTATAGAAATCGAACGAAAGTTCCAATTCATCGGCCAAAGTCTTTACCTCTTTGTAACCGTCAATCCATTTCTGCAACTCCTTTACCTTTTTCATCTGAGCTTCTGCTTTCTTGGCATCATCCCAAAAACCGGGAGCCTGTGTCCGAAGCTGCTCTTCCTCTACCTGCACCTTCTTGCCCTCAATGTCGAGGTATCTTTCCAAGGCTGCAGTACGTTCCTTTACGTCTTTCAGTTGATCTATTGTTATCATTTTCAGGTCTTTTTCTAAATTGAGGTGCAAAGATAGTAAAATTATTCCGGATTGCTACCCATTACCAGGCGATAGAAATTGCATCCCACGAAATTTCCCAATACAATGCACACATAAAAACTAAGGATGCTGCCCAAGTTTGCCATCCAGAAGTCGAGGGGCACACAAAGATAGAAAAAAGCATCGGCCATACAGTGCGGATAGCCACACGTGATGAAGAGAGGTACTCCGAACAACAACGGAAGATTGTTCCCCTTACGCGCAAAGGTCACAGCAGTGGTCATGATGAAACCACAGGCGATAGAGAGCAAACCACCATGAAGAGGCCCCATAGCCAATCGGCCCTCCAATATATTCTGAGCCGACTCCTGCAAAGGGAGGGGAGACAAACGAGCCAACAAAGACATCAACAAGCATCCGCTGACATTGCCGGCAAACACCAACAAGAGGAAAGGTAACTCGCCTTTTTTGATGAAACCTGCCGTTCCGGTATAAAGTTTCAACTTATAAGCCACCACCGTAAGGAGGGCAAAAGCAAACAAGACACTTCCCACAATGTCGCGGGTCGCCAAGAATCCAATACCTGCCACACCGATACAAATCCCTGCTATCACTGCAGATTTGAGCACATTCACTACATCCATAGTATAAGTTCTGATAAAGTTCTACAAAAATTCATACGAAAGTACAAAAATACAAATTCATTTTCATTAAGCAACCATGAAAGACAAAAAAAGAGACGTTAACACATAAAAAGAAAATGCCTTCACGATTTTAAAAAACGTGAAGGCATTTTATCCTAAACGCAAAGGCGTTTTTCAATTACTCTGCATACATTGCTTCAATCTCGGCAGCATAGTTCTTGTTCAGCACGCTACGCTTTATTTTCAATGTATTGGTCAATTCCCCCTTCGCCATGCTGAATGGTTCTGGAAGCAGGGTGAACTTCTTGATTTGTTCATAGTGAGCAAACTGCTGCTGAAGCGTATCAATACGTTCCTTGAACAATTGCATCACGGCTTCATGCTTCAAGAGTTCGGCCATCGAAGCATATTGGATACCCTTGTCGGCTGCAAATTTTTCCACCAATTTATAGTCGGGTACAATCAAGGCCGCCACAAACTTGCGCTCATCGGCAATGATGGAGATTTGGTCGATGTAACGATCGACAACCATCTTGGTTTCGATGGCTTGCGGAGCGATATACTTACCATTGGAAGTCTTGAACAAATCCTTGATACGTTCGGTCAAATAAAGGAAATCGTCCTTCATGTAACCGGCATCTCCCGTACGGAACCATCCGTCTTCAGTAAAGGCTGCCTTCGTAGCCGCTTCCTTCTTATAATATCCCTTGGTAATGGCAGGGCCTTTCAACAAGATTTCATCGTTTTCACCGAACTTCACCTGCATATGCGGCATCAGTTTGCCTACAGAACCGATGGCATGGTCGAAATTATTCTCACAAGATACTGTAGCTATAGATTCTGTCAAGCCATAGCCGGCCACCATATTGATACCTACCGAAAGAACAAATTCCTGAACAGCAGGCGGTATAGCCGCACCGGCCGTAGGGAAGAACGCACCTCTATCCAATCCCAAAGTCTTTTTCAAGAGACTATAAATGGTCTTTTCATAGAACTTGTACTTCAAATGCAACCACATCGGCGGTGTCTTTCCCTTGCATACATAATTTACATTGTGTTCACGCCCTACCTTAATAGCATCCTGCATCAAGGTTTTCTTCACACCAGTAGCACTGTTGATAACTTCCTGTACACCAGAATACACTTTTTCCCAAAAACGAGGAACACTACACATGGCCGTAGGACGCACTTCCTTGATAGTCATCTGGATATCCTGCGGACGGAGGTTGATGTTCAATTCGGCACCCACACACAAGCACCAACAACTCCATGCGCGTTCGAAGACATGCGTAAACGGCAAGAAGTTAATAACCACATCTTTTTCTCCCAATCCGGGGAAACGGTCGCAATGGGCATCCATCACCGATTCATAACCGGCATGGCTCAACATCACCCCTTTGCTTTCGCCCGTTGTACCACTGGTATAAAGAATGTTCATCAAATCTTCCGTATCCGATTCGGCCGTACGCTTATCCACCTCGGCTTGATGCTGACGTTTTTCACCCAACTTCAAAAAGTCACGCATAAAAATGGTTGTTTCATCACGCGAGTCAAGTTTCACAGCTTCATCAAAAACCACAATCTGCTTCAACGTCGAGCTTAAGGACATCACACGGAATGCCACATCATATTGTTGTTGCTCGCCTACAAAGAGATAACGGATTTGCGCATCCTCCAATATATAATGTACCTGAGCTTCCGAACTGGTAGCATAAAGCGGCACAGTCACGGCACGTACACCAAATGCGCCGAAATCCATAAACAAGGATTCAGGCTTGTTTTGAGTAAACACCCCAATGTTTTCCTGCACCCCAACCCCAACTTCAATCAAAGCATTCGATACAATCGACACTGTTTCCGAGAATTGGTTCCAAGTAGTAGGAATCCATGCATTTGTCTTATAATCACGATGTTTCAACGCGACTCTGTCACCATATTTCTTAGCCTGTTGGTGAATCAGGACGGAAAATCGAGTTTGGCTCATATTAAATACTGTTTAAAAACAATGCAAATATATGGTTTTATTTGGAATTATCAACATATTAAAACGAATATTTTTTCCGTAAATTCAAACACTTACACTTCTTCCCACAAAATAGATAGTTGTAAATCCAACTTTATTTCCCTTCACATTTCCATACACATTTAAACAAAAACCATTATCTTTGCACCACGAGAAATCATTTATATATAGTTTATGACAGACTTGACACATTATACCTCAGAAGCCATCACGCTACTGAGCGCATTGATAAGCATCCCCTCCATCAGCCGAGAAGAGGATAAAGTAGCCGACTTCCTCCAGAACTACATCGAGGAAAGCGGTATTATGACCGGTCGTTCAGGCAACAACATCTGGTGTATCAGCCCAATGTTCGACATCAATAAACCGACCATCTTACTCAACTCACATATCGACACCGTAAAACCCGTACACGGATGGCGCAAGCAACCCTTCACCGCCAAGATGGAAAACGGAAAACTATACGGCTTGGGCAGTAACGATGCCGGTGCAAGTGTCGTGTCACTTTTCCAAGCATATCGTCACTTGTCCGCCACATCACAAGCTTACAATTTGATATTTCTTGCCTCTTGCGAAGAAGAAGTATCTGGAAAGAACGGTATCGAGAGTGTACTTCCGCAACTCCCTCCCATCACGCTCGGCATTGTAGGCGAACCTACCGAAATGCACCCTGCCGTAGCCGAAAAAGGACTGATGGTATTGGATGTCTGCGCCTATGGTAAAGCCGGCCATGCCGCCCGCAACGAAGGCGAGAATGCCATCTACAAAGCATTGGACGATATCCAATGGTTCCGTTGCCACAGATTCCTGAAGGAATCACCGATGCTAGGTCCCGTCAAGATGAGCGTCACTCAAATAAATGCCGGCACACAACACAATGTCATTCCCGACCAATGCAACTTTGTAGTAGATATCCGCAGCAATGAATGCTACTCCAATGAAGAACTTTTTGAGGAAATCCGTACGCAGATACAATGCGAAGCCAAGGCACGTTCTTTCCGACTCAACTCCTCACATATCGACATGGAGCACCCTTTTGTAAAACGTACCAAGGAACTAGGTCGTACACCCTTCGGCTCACCGACCCTATCCGACCAAGCTTTAATGAAATTCCCATCGGTCAAGATCGGTCCTGGCAAGTCTTCCCGTTCACACACTGCCGACGAATACATACTCGTGTCGGAGGTTGAAGAAGCGATCAGATTATATATCGACATATTGGACGGACTGACGCTATAACCCAATCTATCGAAACAAGTCACGTATGCCTATGTTTGCTGCTTCATGTTCCGATGAAGCAGCAAGCATAGGCGTCCACATATAGGACTTCCCAAATGGATGAAATATTCTCCGCCCTATCTCCCTAACCAAACTTCTGGGTTCAATTTTACCGTCTCTTTTCGTAATTGAAAATGGAGCACGACATTACCAGAAGCATCCTTATGTATAGTACCGATTTCCATCTTCGTTTTGACCTTACTACCTTTACTTACCGATACGGACGAAAGATTGCAATATACAGAAATGTAGTTTCCATGACGTATCAACACATTATTCAAACCATTATACTTGAATATTGCCGAAACCTCACCATCGAATATGGCACGTGCCTTGGCACCTTCCTTACCTTTGATATCTATACCTTTATTATCAAGACGTACATTCTTGGTCACAGCATACTGCCCGAAACGGCCGACTATAACATAAGGACCGGTGATAGGCATCGGAAGAATACCCTTGTTCTTTTCAAAATTACCCGAAAGCTGACGATCTGCCGTATTCAGATTGAACTTCTCCACCGTACCTTTCTTCGCCGACTTATCCGACGAACCAGATTTACCTGAAGATTTCTTTTCTGTACTACTCAATTCCGCTTTCTGTCTGGCCTCTTCTTCTGCCCGTTTGCGTGCTTTTTCTATTTCAATCTCAATCAAGCGATCGATCTGTGCATTCAGCTTTTGAGCACTCTGACGCTTCTTACGAATCTCGCTCTGAAGCCCCTTCTGTTTACGCTTTAATCCATCGAGAATGCTCTGCCGGTTCTTTTCTTGTTTTTCCAGTTTCTTTTTCTCCGACTCACTTTCCTTCAACAGTTTCTCCTTAGCCGAACGGGTTGTTTCCAATTCTGATTTCTTGGCTTCCACTTGTTTCTGTTTTCGTTCTATCTCCACACCTTGCAAGCGTTGATAATCTGCAAATTCCTGCACATAGCGCAAACGGCGATAAGCCTGACTAAGGTTTTCTGCCGAGAAGATAAACATCAGTTTTTCATGGATGGACTTGTTGCGATACATATATTGCACGGAAGCCGCATACTTTTCTTTTTTGTCCTTCAAGTCACGCTGCAAAGTCTTTAGCTGACGCTGCAAATCATTAATTTCACCATTCAGGGATTTTACATCCTTCTCAATGGCGTGAATGTATTTCTTGCGTTCCTCAATCTGTCCGGTTATCAAAGCCAGATTGTCCAATTGACTCTTCACGTCCTTCTTGGTAGATTGCAATAAAGTCTCGGACTCAGCAATTTGTTGCTGAAGTTCGTTCCGCTTCGTTTCCAACTCCTTGATTTTCTTCGTGGTCTGAGCTGACGCACTATACAATACAAAACCTATCAGCCAAAATAAGAGAATACGTTTCATTTTTTCAACAATTGTTTTAGGATGTCTTCCAAAGGTACTTTTTCATACTTTTTTGAGACTTCCGTATGTGTTTCCCAATCAGCATTCATCGACAAACGAGACAAAGCAAACGTTGCCCGCACCGGTTTCTTTCCCCCTTCGAATGAGACTTGCATGTCCGAAGGGAAGGACACTTGTTCCAAAGGACGGAATTTATCATATTTCCACCTTAATATATATGGTGTACCCTTCAAAGCAATTGTACTCTCCCGCAATAAAGCATCAGAAGCCTGGAACAAAAAATTGTATACAAAATGCCGACTTTTCTTTATATCCAACACCACATTGCCATCCTCCATCGGCATCACTCTAAAAGCAGAAGCATCACGAGCCACTAGCTCATCCTTTCCTGGCAGAAAAATAGAATTAAGGAACAAGGCCTGCAATGTAGAGAAATCCAAATCCGCATTGGACAAGGTCTTCACTTCGGCAAAAGAAACTTCCACATACCTTTTGTTCATCCGGTCAATGACCAATATGCCATCGGGTGAAATTTCTGCACGCCCCACTTCAATTCCTAAGAAAGGCGCAATAGACAACTGAATCACTTCACCTTTCTTGACACGAAGCGTTCCATTGACCTTTGTAACTGATTCCTTACCTCCCAGATCCAAACTCAAAGACATTTTTGCGGTCAAAGCATTCCAATCATTGGTATTAACAATGAGATTCTCCACATACTCCACTTCGGACATTCCATCGATGGAATGGGACTTTTTCAATGATTTGGTGGAAGAACAGGAAGCTAACGCTACAAGCACCACAAGCACTCCTAGAATAGGATAAAACCTTCGTGTCATTTTACAAAATATTTCTTGTTCAAAATCTTCTTTCTCAACAATTTCATTTCCTTCGGAGTACGGGCCTCATCCTCGTTGTTCTCCACCTCTTTCGCCAGTTTCTCGGCTTGTTTCCAATATTCCAAAGCTTTTTCACGCTCACCATTCAAATAATAAATGTCACCACAATGCTCTACTACGACCGAACTTTCCGCTCCCCCATTCAGCATGGCTTGATCTATATAGATACGGGCTTCAGTATATTTACCCTTTTCAAAAAGAATCCAAGCATACGTATCCAAATAAGTTCCATTGGAAGGTTCAGCCTTCACCGTACGATAACTCATCTCCTCCGCCTTATCCAATTGCTGCCGTTCTACAGAGAGATAATAAGCATAATTATTCAAAGCACCAATGTTGTCCGGTTTATAAACCAAAGCTGAATCGTATGCAGCATAAGCCTCCGTATTCATGTTCTTCTCATGATAGAGATCTCCTAAAATGGAATAGAAATCAGAAGCCATACCCTTGTCGCTATCAGGACCTACCTGACGGACACCTTTCCTGAACACCTCCATAGCCTCATCATGCTGCTTCTTCTGATAATGCGCCAATCCCCAATAATAATAGAATTCCAAGGCCTCCGGCATATACTCCACGGCAGGAGCACATATTCTGATAACCTCATCCAAATCTTCTTTCGATATGGCAAAGCTCAACAATTGGAGACGGGCGGGCTTGTTTTCTGGGTCAATTTCCAACACTTGCCAAAGCACAGGCTTCGATTCTTCATTCATCTGCTTCGACAAATAATATTGAGCCGCAAGCATCGCCACATCGGCATCTTCCTGTTCTTGTGCCAACATCGAGTTGAAAAGGCCTATAATCTTCGTACTATCCTTATCGCTCCTTTCCGAACGGACAATCAGCCGACGCATGATGTTCACCTTCACACCACTTTCCACCTTTTCATTTAACAGCAGAGAGTCAAGCTGAACTTGATAAAGGCTGTCCATTCCTTGCTTTTCATAATAAGAAGCCAACGAAAGCATCGCCTGAGCATACCCTGGTTCAGTAGAAAGCACCTTCTGATAAGTAGCGAAAGCTTCTGCATCATTTCCGTTTTCCATATGCACGTCACCCAAAACGGTCAGATAGCGCATGTCGTAAGGATACTCCTTGGCCAAACTTTCAATTTCCGCCAATGCCTGTTCCGCATCGTCCAAAGCCCGATACATTCTGAACTTCTCCATACTTATCTGCTCGGACTTTCCATCCAACCTTTCCAAACGGTCGAGCGTATGAATGACCTTCTGATAATCCTGCGTACGATTATACAAATCGACCAATGCCATGAGCGGCTCCAAACGGGACGGGAATTGAGTCACCATATCCTCGATGACTTCAATAGCCTCCAAGTTCTTCCCCTTATTCTGATAATAAGCCGCCAATGTCTCCTTGTACCAATAGTTTCCCGGTTCGTACGCCACGGCTTTTCGCAAGAAGTCCTCACCAACCTCCGGACGGCCTAAAGACATATGGAACTTGGCCAACTCGTAAAGAACAACGGCACTCTCCGGATAGATATCCAAGCAATGGCAATACATCTCGAAAGCAGCATCCATCTCACCTTTCTCCTTCAAGCGAACGGCTTCCAACAAAAAATAATCGAACTTGCGTTTCTGCTCAAACGTCAGCACGTTTTGTTCCAATCGCGCTAACGATTTTTTGGACGGTACTGATGATTTCCTCAAAGTACCGCACGAAACCAATATGCTTGCAACGCACAAGCATAAAACGACGTATCCTATCTTAATCTTCAATCGCTTCCCCATTCGTTCATTTTTTACCAGTATGTCCAAAGCCACCCGCTCCACGTTCCGTTTCATCCAGCACTTCCACCTCCTGCCATTCGGCCTGTTCGTGACGGGCTATGACCATTTGAGCGATACGCTCGCCATCCTCTATCACAAAGTCTTCCGATGAAAGGTTCACCAAGATGACACAAACCTCTCCACGATAATCGGCATCGATAGTACCCGGTGAATTCAGCACGCCTATCCCCTTCTTGATGGCAAGCCCGCTACGAGGACGGACTTGAGCTTCAAAACCTGCCGACAATGCCATATAAAGTCCCGTAGGTACCAAACAACGGCCCAAAGGTTTCAAGACTATCGGCTCATTCAAATTAGCACGCAAATCCATTCCCGCCGATTGTTCAGTAGCATACTGAGGTAACGGATGCTTTGATTTATTGATGATTTGTACTTTCATTTTTCGAAACATTTATGATTATGGTGCGAATTTACACATTTCAGCCGATTTATCGATAGCTTTTCCATTTTTTAAAAGGAAGTTTTATACTTTTGTAGCATCTAAACCTTAGAATTATGAATTGGCAACAACTTATATCCAACAAACGATTCGGATTGGAAGAAATTCATCAATACCAAAAAGACGACCGTTCTGAATTCCAACGCGATTATGATCGGCTGATTTTTTCCGCTCCCTTCCGACGCTTACAGAACAAGACACAAGTATTTCCACTTCCAGGAAGCGTCTTCGTACACAACCGATTGACCCATAGCCTAGAAGTGTCTTGCGTAGGCCGTTCGCTAGGCAACTCTATTGCAACACAATTGATAAACAAGCATCCAGAGTTGGCAGACTCCCACGTACCCGAAATAGGCTCCATCGTTTCAGCAGCATGCCTTGCACATGACTTGGGAAACCCACCTTTCGGACACTCCGGTGAGAGAGCCATATCCACCTTCTTCTCCGAAGGTAAAGGGTTGGCACTCAAAGCCCAAATACCACCTGCCGAATGGGAAGATTTGACACATTTCGAGGGAAATGCAAACGCCCTCCGCCTATTGACTCATCAATTCCTGGGAAGAAGAAAAGGAGGATTCGTAATGACATATTCCACACTAGCTTCTATCGTAAAATACCCTTATCCTTCTACCTTAGCAGGAGATAAGTCCAAATTCGGCTTCTTCGTTTCCGAAGAAGAGGATTATCTGAAAATCGCAAAAGAACTTGGAATCAAACGCCTTACCTCTGAAGATGAACCACCCAGATATGCACGCCACCCGCTCGTATTCCTAGTGGAAGCAGCCGATGATATCTGCTATCAGATGATGGACATTGAAGATGCATATAAACTAAAGTTATTGACTCCCAAAGAAGCCAAGGATCTTTACCAACTATTTTTCGACGAGAAGAAGAAGCAACGGGTTGAAAAAGTATTCAGTTTTGTATCTGACGAAAACGAGCAGATGGCCTATCTAAGAGCTACCGTTATTGGTATCCTTATCAGCGAGTGCGCCAAAGTATTCATGGAAAATGAAGAGGCAATCTTGGACGGGACTTTTGAAGGCGCACTCATCAAGCACATCTCTCCCCCTTTGAATGCAGCATATCAAGAATGCACGAAAGTAGCTGTCGAAAAAATATATAAATCACGCGATGTGGTCGATATCGAGCTGGCCGGTTTTCATGTCATCAGCACTTTATTGGAACTGATGATTGAAGCCGTACAATCACCCGAGAAAGCATATTCTCAATTACTAATCAATCGGGTATCAAGCCAATACGACATCAAGGCAGCGACTCTTTATGGACGTATTCAAGCGGTATTGGATTACATTTCAGGCATGACTGACGTTTTTGCACTCGACCTTTTCCGCAAAATCAAAGGGAATAGCCTACCTGCTGTATAATCACACAGGAGGCATGCCGTACAATCGACATGCCTCCTGCTATTTTCTATCAAGATTTACTTTTCGAAAAAACCGGATTTGCACCAGATGTAAACTTCAAGACTTCAGGATTTTGAGCAACAAAAGACTCGATATGACGCAAACGCTTCTCTTCCAAAATTTCATCCACTGCAATCAAAATACCCGTTTCTTCAACATCGCCAAAACCATAATTGATAGCCGTACCGAACATACGCATGGTAGGAGACAAGCCCATATATGCATTGACCAAAGGAGGTATATTATAACCCAACTTACGCACCTCCGTATTCAAGATACGATAATCTTCCTTGAATGAATCACAACGGAACAACTCATGCAACATAGCTGGATCTGTCTCCAATTCCAATGGCTTGATGGGAGTTATCAACTTATCAGGATCCGCAAAATGCTTATTAAGAAAATACAGAATCATGTCACGTCCTTGGCGATGATAACTAGGATACATTGTCATCTTTCCAAAATAGTATTTCATATTAGGATTGATTACAGTAAGCGCCCCCAATCCGTCCCATAGATTATCCAAAGCAAAAAGCCCCTTAGAACCGGCACGACTGGATTGATATTCTAGAGTAACGAACGAACGTCCAAGCTCAACGGTATAAGGCAAATATTCCTTCAAGAACTTTTCGGAAAAATCAAACATATGAGCGGTAGCCAAAACAGGCTTTCCTTCATTGTCAAATTCCACTTCATCGCCAAAAAGATAACGATAGCCACCCAAGATTTCCTCTGCTTCAGGATTCCATACCACCAATTGCTTGTAAGGATTAGGCATGACATCATATTCATCAATGTCCACTGATTTTCCCGTACCTCCTCCTCCTGCACGAAAAGCGATTTCACGCAAACGCCCTATTTCCTGCATTACATTAGGGGCATTATGAGCCGTCACAACATAAATTTCATTGTGGCTCTTGTTCGTAAACCTCAAACGTCTTTCTTCCGTCAATTCCGACTTCAGTACTTCTTTGCTTATTGGAGCTATAATATCTTCCATATATCTGTAACTCTTTAGTCCTAATTATAACTTATACACCTCATCCTTGACATATTGCGCCCATTGTACTGGCGTCTTCGACTTGTCGAATGTCTGCCAAGGAATCGGCTTGCCAATGGTCAGCTTAAAGGTTTTGTGGCGATTTTTCAGCATTTCGTCTGCCAAATAGAGCATGGCAATGTTTATTTTGATACCGAAGAACTTACAAACGTTTGCCAAGTTGTAGAAAAAGTCCGAATTACGTCCTTCAAAATGCAGCGGAACAACATCGCGCTTGGTTTCCACACTTTTCACCACAAACGTCTTCTTCCATTCCAAATCCTTGATTACACCATTCTGACGACGTGAGCAAAGACCCGCTGGAAACATAATGATATGATTGTCCGAACCAAAGCCCGCCTCGACCATACGAGGGAAATCACGTGATTGGGAACCCGTCTTATTGATAGGAATACACAAAGGCGCCAAACCATGAAGGTTCATCAACAAGTCATTCACCAAATAGCGTATGTTACCATCGTATTTTTTCCCAAGGATGTAGCCCAAGGAAATGCCATCCTGACCTCCCAATGGATGATTGCAGACAAAAGTACATTTTCCACCTTCCGGAAGATTTTCCATACCATGCACTTCTACCTTGCAATCGAGAAACTCCATACAAGCTTCCAAGAACTCTACCCCCACCTTGTCCTTCGACTCACGCAAAAAGACATTCAGTTCGTCTTGATGCACGATGCGCTTCAAGTTAGAAACCAAAAATCCAGGCACGTATTTATACTTTGCGCCCAGTTTTCCTTTAAGGATTTTCTCTATATCTATCAAAAAAAATGAGTCGTCTGCCATTTTACTAAAAACTTTTCATTGCAAAAGTAATTTATCTTTTTTTTATCTTGGCATTTTCTGAGAGAAAAATAAACTCCAACCCTTAAAAAATGAATATTTTTCCCGAGAGCATTCCTCCCCCACCCTTTTTTCTGCACACTTCACGTAAAAATGAGCAGACGAAAACCTGTTTTTTTATAAATCCTCCCTACCTTCCAAAAGGCCTTTCAAGACCTTGGATGAAGATATTAACACCCTGTTGATAAATTCTTGAAATATTTTCATGAAAACATAGTGGGGAATTGTGGGGAATTGTGTAATTTTACACCCTAATTAATATAATAAGGTGAAACATGCGTTTTTTAGGTAATTCGGAAGCAAAGACTGACGCCAAAGGAAGAGTATTCCTACCGGCCATTTTCCGCAAGCAACTGCAGGCGGCTCCCGAAACGTGCCTCATTATGCGCAAAGACACCTATCAGGATTGCCTTGTGCTTTATCCCGAAAGTGTATGGAACGAACAGATGAACGAACTCCGCGGACGACTGAACCATTGGAACCCGAAACATCAGATGATTCTCCGCCAATTCGTTAGCGATGTGGAAATCATCACATTGGATGCCAACGGACGCTTCCTTATCCCTAAGCGATATTTGAAGCTGGCCAACATCGAACAGGAAGTACGATTTATCGGAATGGACGACACGATTGAGATTTGGTCGAAAGAAACAGTTGAAAACCCGTTCATGTCTCCAGAAGAATTCGGCGAAGCTTTGGAAAGCATCATGGGATCCGACCAAGAAATTATAAAAAGCGCTGACGTTTCGGACAAAATGCGCTGATGTTTTTAAAAAACGCCTTTATGTTTTAAGAATTATGCCAAGAGAAGAACAAACATATCATGTACCTGTCCTGTTGAGCGAAAGCATCAACGGGATGAACCTTACACCCGAAGGCATCTATGTGGATGTAACCTTCGGAGGAGGAGGACACTCCAAGGAAATCCTCCGGCAAGGCGATGCAAGCATCCGCTTGTACAGTTTCGATCAAGACGAAGACGCAGAGAAGAACATTGTGGATGACAAGCGGTTCACCTTCGTCAGAAGCAACTTCCGCTATCTGAGCAATTTTCTTCGCTACCATGGAGTAGAACAAGTGGATGCTGTCTTGGCCGACCTTGGTGTT
>JAEIGA010005233.1_pt1 | contig 19890 bp, 20 predicted proteins | sample 9270691 | NCBI WGS metagenome assembly JAEIGA01 (sample SAMN17057246, study PRJNA624740) | gut metagenome | biome: biome; isolation source: fecal sample | host: Bos grunniens | place: China: Xizang | collected 2019 | reverse complement strand
TTTTACGGTAAAATAAATGGAAAAAGTATATTCGATTTTTTTAAGTTTAATTATAACTTAGATACCTGTGAAGAAAGAATAGATTTTTTAAATCAAGTACTAGAAATGTATATGGTTGACGGTGTAGAATTTTATCATGAATATTTTGATGAAGTATATGACCAAGAGAGAAAGTATGGAAAAATTAACATAGTAATAGGTAAAGATAGGTCGCAATATTCTGAATCAAATGTTGCTACTACATTAGAAAAACTTGCAGATTATATATTAGCGGTTGATAAAAAAGAAGAAGAGGAAATAAAATATAGAATATATACATCAGAAGAGTTGTTTAATAGGGCATGTAAAGAATATAGTCTTATCAATAACGTAGCCAAATCAAATGGTGGATTAGAATTAATGAAAAATAATTTTAGTAAAGAAAACAATATAAATGAGGTTTTTCCAATCTTTCAATTGCCTAAAAATTATAAGAAAGTAAAAGACTTAGTAATAGAAAAAGAAGATTTAGAAAAATATCCAACTCTAAAAGAATATAATGATTTCTATGAACAATTGAAAGAAGAATCAAAAAGATTATGGAGTACAAGTAATTTAACAAAAGAAGAAGTGATAAGAAGAGGCAAGATAAAAAAAGTAATGTCGGAAATTAAGAAAGATATGCTCTTAGTAAAGAAACAATTACAAAAACCTATCATTTGGAAATCACCATTGAAAGACAATGGTAAAGTGGATTATGATGAATTAGATATGCTTGATAGGAATGTAGTAAAAGAATTACTTAGGGTTCATAAAGGAAATGACTTACAAGATGATTTAACTTGCATTTTAGAAGATTTAAAAAACCTATTGAATAGAGTTGAATTGACTGATAGACAAAAGATAGCATTGAAATTATGGTCAAACGGAGTAAGTGAGACAGAAATTGCAAACGAGTTGAATGTTAAACAAAATACAGTCAATGGAATATTAAATACTATCATTGGTAGAATAATCACACAATATGAAAAAGAATATACTGATTGGTACTATTTTAATGTATGTAAAGGTGAATATAAAAAATGCAGCAAATGTGGAGAAGTAAAACTAACAAGTGAATTTAATAAAAATGGAAAAAAAGGTCTATATCCAAGATGTAAAACATGCAGAAGAAAAATGGGTTGACATAAGTACCGATAAATGGGGGGTTTTGTAATAAAGTAGGTATGTAAACCTTAGAAAACCTATGATATATCGCTATTATCTAAGGTCAAGGAGGTGGGATATTGAAATATAATGATTTCATAGCGAGTTTTCAAAAGGAACTAAATGAAAATGGTGTAAGAATAACACAAGAAAAAATGAAAAAGATGTTTGAGGTATTGGCAGATTATATAATCGAAAATATAGGATACGAGGAAAATATAAATATTCGTGAATTCATTGTATTTAGATTAATCACAATTCCTCCTAAAAAACTACCTAACGGTGAGTGGTCAGAGCAACAGTATTCAATAAAAATAGAAATGACGGATAAATATAAAAAAGAATTGAAGGATAGATTAAATAATAAATAATTAATTAAGGGAGTGAAGTTCATGAAAATAGAGCAAAAAATATCTCAAAAAATAGAATTTGCAAATTGTGAATTAACAGTTGTAGATGGTAGATTAGTTTTAATTGAATATGATAAAGAAGGAAATCCAATGGATGAATATGATTTAATAAATGAATTAGAAAATCAAGATGGTTTCTTAGATGAAGTAGGCTTTAAAGTTACAATTGTAAGAAGTATGAATAAGTAGGTGGACATATGGAGAACTTTGAAAAAAAGTTAGAATTATGTTTAGCAAAACTTAATAAAGAAATAGATAAAGATTGGATAGAAATAGTTCAAGAATTAGGTTTAGATTGTAGTTCAGACCATTTGAGAAAAACGGCTTATGGTATGAAAGAATGTTATGATTATTTTAGCAATAAAACCAAAGAAATGATTGCGCAAGAAGAGTACGAAAGATTACTTGAAAAAGAATTAGAAATAAAAAAAGAAAAAGTTAAATTAAATGATTTAAAGACACAATTGAATAAACAAATAAGAGAACTTGCAAGAAAAGAAAATTTAGGTGAAATACTTGAAGAAAAATTAAAAGAACTTGATATGCAACCTAGAATCATAAATGACGAATATAAGCAAAGAGTTACTAGCAATAGAGATATGGTATGTTTAATATCTGACATACATTATGGGATAAAAACAACAAACGCATTATCTCCTTACGACAGTGATATATGTAAACAAAAGATGAATTATTTAATAGATAAAACAATTAGATTTTCATTAGAAAACGATGTAGATAAATTATATGTAATGATACTAGGTGATGAAATATCTGGATTAATTCATAATACAACTCGTTTGGAACAGAGAGAAGATGTAATATCACAGGTAATAGATGTAAGTGAATTATTATATGAATCAATAATAAAACTTGCTGAAAATTTACCATTTGTTGTAGTTGGAATGGCACAAGGAAATCATTCAAGAGTAATGGCAGATAAAAAAGATTCATTAGAGCAAGAAAACTTTACTAGATTAGTTAAAGAATTCTTAAAATTAAGATTAGTAAATGTTTCAAATGTATTATTACTAGAAAATGAATTCGATGAATCTATAATTGAAATAAACATAAGAGGATACAACATAATAGGTTTACATGGGCAAAATGATAGCTTAAATAATGTAAGCAGATTAACTGAAATGTTTGATAAAAAAATAGATTATGTTTGTTTTGGTCATTATCATAATGCAAGAGAATTTGAAAACAATAAAACAGAAGTTATAGTCAACGGATGCTTTAGTGGTGATGATTATTCAAAAAGATTAAGACTTTATAATAAACCTATACAAAAATTGTTGCTATTTGATGATACAGGTAAAATAGCAACATATAATATAAACTTAGATTTTTATAATAAATAATTAAATGGAGAGATAATATGAGAGATATGACATTAGAGAGGTTAAGACAAAATTGTGGAGAACATATGAGAAATAAAGAAGATAAATTCTTTAAAAGAATAGAAGATGAAATGATGTATCGTTCTTTAAAAGGATATACTAATTATAGATTAAAAGTTCAAGGAATGCCAACTAAAGTAAGATGTAAAATATTTAATTATTATCGCAACAGAGGATATTTAGTTACTTGTGAAAGAACATTACAAGGAGAAGTAATGGTTATAAGTTGGGCATAAACGACAGTACCTACAACGCATAGGGCAAATTTATTTGCACCGCGGAATAGGAGTAGGGCAAAGTAATAAAATAGGAGATAAAATAATTTTATCTCCTGTACATAGCATAAGGAGAGTTTAATACTCTCTCTCCTGTAAACATAAAATACCCCCTTTTAATTTTTTTGGTAGTCTATTATAGACTACCTTTTTACATAACATAAGTAGATGGGATTTGCTATCTACTTATACTTCCTCCTATTCTATTCATATATCAACTCCCTTAAAGGCTAGGTTGGGATACCTAGCCTTCTTTTATAGGAGGCAATAAATTTAAGAGAAAGGTGGTGGAACATTGGCAAAGGTTTCGCAACAACAAAAAAAATGTTTAAAATGTGGGCAAGAATTGACACTTGGTTCTTTTTACAAAAGTCAAAGCCCCATGTTTATATCAGATAATAAAATACCTATATGTAAAGAATGTTGCCTAGCAATATATGAAGAAAATCTTCAACATTATAAAGATTGTGAAAAAGCTTTATATAAAACTTTATATAGTTTAGATATTTATTTTGATATAAAACTTGTTAAAAGAAGTTTGATAGATACTTACAATTCAAATAAACATATTTTTAAAGTTTATATGAGTAACATAAATTTAGTTCAATACAAAGGAAAAACCGCTAAAGATAGTCCACCTTTTAATATATGGGATATAGAGGAAGAGGAATTCTTAGAGTTTGAAATTGAGAATGAAATAGAACCTAAATACTTTAAAATAACTAGAGAAATGATTGACAGATGGGGAAGTGGCAGAACAAATGATGATTATATATATTTAGAAGATATGTATAATACTATGATTAAAACTTATGATACAAGTAACCCTATGTCAGTTGAAACATATAAGCAAATAGTTCTTAATTATTTGGATGTTAAAAAATTAAGAGAAGGTAAAAATCCAGATAATAAAAAAATAGGTGAAATATTAAAAATAAATTCTATGCTCCAAGCCGATTGTCGTATAAAAGACGTTCAAGCATCAAACGATGAAGATAATATGTATTGGAGTATGTTTATTGAAGAAATAGAATGGTCTGAACCTATTCCACAACCCGAAAAAGAGTTTCAAGATGTTGATGGGATTAAGAAATATATTAAGAAATGGTTCGTTGACCCATTTGCTAAAAGTAGAAAATTAAAAGAAAATAGTGGTGATAATCAATGAAAACCACTAGCACAAAAAAAAGAAAAAATGTATCTATGAATCGTGAAGAAAGAATAAAAGAAGGAACTAAAATATGGGCATCCTTCTATAGAGAAAATCTTCATAGATTTGCAGATGATTTTTTAGATGGAATAAATTTATTTACCTTTCAAAAAATGTGGCTTTATTATTTAAATAAAAGTCTTACAAGTTGTTTTATATGTTCAAGGGGTTTATCTAAATCCTATACATTAGCGGTATTTATGTGTTTAAAATGCATCCTATATCCAGGAACGAAAGTTGTAATATCTTGTGAGACAAAAGAAACATCTAAACGTATAATATCAGAAAAAATACAAGGTGAATTGATGGCTAAATCTTCTAACTTAAGAAGAGAAATAAAAGAATGTAAAGTTGGTATCAATGAATCTCATGTTATCTTTAAAAATGGTAGCAAAATCACTTCTATAAATGCTTCAAATAATACAAGGGGTATGAGGGCAACAATGCTTATAGTTGACGAGTATATTCAAATTAAAGGTGGATATGATACTATAACTAAAATATTGCAGCCATTCCTTAACGTACAGAGACAACCAAGATTTCTAACTACAGGAAAATATGGTAAAGAATTTATAGAAGAAAATCAAGAGATTTATCTATCGAGTGCTGGATATACTAACACATGGTATTATGATTTATACGAAGAAGTGGTTTCAAATATGTTAGAAGGTAAAGAAGCTTTTGCTTGTAATTTACCTTATACATTAGCGAATCATCATGGCTTACTATCAGATGCAAGGGTAAAAAAAATAAGAGAAGATAAAAATATGACAGACATGGCATTTGAAACCGAATATAATGCACAATTTTGGAGTATTAATGATAAGGCTTTCTTTATGCCAAATGACATATTATCAAATAGAAATATAGTAAAACCTTGGTACCCACCGACGGAAGTTCAATATCTTGAAGAAAAAGATAAGAGAAATAAATCCTGGAGTTTACCGAGGGATACGAATGAAGAATTAAGAGTTTTATCATGCGATATCGCAACCAGTTCAAGTTCTAGTACAGTTTATAATGATGCTTCTATATATACTTTTATAAAAGCTAATCCAAAAGGAGAAAAGTATATATCCGAAGTTTTATATTCTGAATCATTGGAAGGTTGGAAAATAGAGGAGCAAGTATTGAGAATAAAAAGATTATGGTATGATGGGGATGTAGATTATATCGTTCTCGACGTTAGAAATGCAGGGATTGCAATATTGGACTTATTAGCTAATTATACATATGATGAACAAAGGGATATAAAATATCCACCTTTTAAATCTATGAATAATAAAGAGCATGCAGACAGATGTTCTTATAGAGAAGCTAAGGAAATAGTTTATTCAATTGTCGGGACAGAACAATTAAATAGTGAGATAGCATTTACATTTAAATCATCATTAGAAAATCATACTACTCAATTCTTAATAAATGAAATTGAAGCAGAAGACTATTTAGTAGAACATAAGAATTTTAATTTGCAGCCTAATGAAAGAAAAGTCGAATTAATGCTGCCTTATTTACAAACAACATTAATGCAAAATGAGATACTAGAATTAGAAGCAGATACAAGTGGTAAATATTTAAAATTAAGAGAAAAAAGTTCAATGAGAAAAGACCGTTATAGTTCCGTTTCATACGGGATTTACTTCATAAAACAGAGGGAACAAAAATTAAAGAAAAAAACTAAGAAAAAGTTTTTTAGTGCTTGGTAGGTGAGAAAATGAACTTTATAAATTATCAGAGTGCAAGTGAAGAATCAAATGAAGCACTTAATAAGTATTTAGCTACGACAAATGGTTATATACCAATAGGTGTAGATATGATTAATGCTCCGTATATGTGGATGAATGGATACACAGGGCATGGGGTTAAAATAGCGGTAATAGATACAGGATGTGCAGACCACCAAGATTTAAGAGAAAATATAATCGGAGGTAAAAACTTCACGAATGAAGATGGCTGCAATCCCGATATATTCACAGACTATAATGGACATGGTACCCATGTTTGCGGGACTATATGTGCAAATGGAAACATAAGGGGAATCGCACCAAATGCTAAAATACTTGTGCTTAAAGTGTTAGATGGTAAAGGTAATGGTACAATAACAAGTTTAATAAATGCAATTAATTATGCGGTAGAACAAAAAGTAGATATAATTTCAATGTCTTTAGGCTTTCCAACAGATTTAGTTGAACTTAGATATGCTGTTAATAAGGCATTAGATAAAGGCATAGTAATAATATGCGCCTGTGGAAATAGCGGAGATGGAAAAGGAGAAACAGATGAAATAACATATCCCGCTTATTATAATAGGGTAATAAGTGTTGGTGCTATAGATAATATAAGATTAGGTGCAAACTTTACTAATTCAAATAAAGAAGTAGATTTAGTAGCCCCAGGAGTAGATATAGTATCTACATATCTTAATAATGGTTATGCTACTTTAAGTGGTACATCTATGGCAACGCCTCATGTTACGGGGGCAATAGCATTATTGAAACAATGGTCTACTATAGAATTCGGTAGAAATTTATCTGAAACCGAATTATATGCACAATTAATAAAGAATACAATTAAGTTAAATTTAAATAGAAGAATACAAGGAAATGGAATGTTATATATAGGGAGATTATAGAATAGAGGTGATATAATTGGAAGAAAAAAAAGATGTGCTGACGGAGGAAGAACTTAAAGAAAAAGAAAGAATAGAAAATAAAAATAAACAAATAAAATTTGCTAATGGAAGTATAAGTTATGAAAATGTTGGTGAAACATCTGCGAGTTATAGTGGATTAGATTTAAGTACGATACAAGATGCTTTAGCAGACCCATATAACAATGTTGAAACATTGCAACATGTAAGCAAAGCACTATATTATATGAATGGTGTTTATACAAGACTCGTAGAAGACTTTACTAATATTCCAATGTATGACTTATATTTAACACCAACTACTATATTAGGGTTCAATGGTAAAACTAATACCGTAGAAAAATTAAATAAAGAATATGAAGCAATAGCACAACAAGTTGAATTAGTGAATTATAAATATAACTTTAAATGGTTTGGTAGATGGTTAGTTTTATTAGGCGAATTATATCTTTATAAAGTTGAAGATAAAAATGGTATGTTTTATAAGATGATGCCTAATGATTTCTGTAGAGTAAGTGGTATAACTGAAAATAATATATATAAATATTCAATAAACTTATCACAAATCACAGATGAACTTTTACCTACTATGCCCCCACAAATTCAAAAATTATATGAAAGATATAATAGTGGAGCATTAGATAATGATGAAAAATTAGTAGATGATTATTATTATCTTGAAGAAACCGAAGCGGTTGCTTTCTTATTTGATGATGGAAATGCAAGAAGTAAAGGAGTTCCTCCTTTATGTTATTTATTTGATAAAATATTTAGATTAAATGAATTAGAAGATGCAGATTTAGCTAGTAGTGCTACAGATGCACTTAAAATAGTTCACCAAAAATGTCCAACAAATGACGAGGGTGAGTTATTAATGGATGTTGAACTCTTAGGGGCTTATCATAATGCTACTAAAAGAAATTTACCTTCTAATGTAGTTATAACAACAAATCCATTACAAATGGATGTCTATACATTAAACAGACAAACAAGCGCTACAACAACTACAACTCAAAAGGCTTATGAATATGTATATACAAGTGCAGGTATAAATAGTGAATTATTTAATGGTTCAAGAAGTTCAAATGAATCAGTATTAAATTCTATCAAAACAGATGAAATGGTTGTAGATAGATTCAATGGTATATTCTGCAACTTCTTAAATTATGAAATAAAGAATAAAAAACGTAATCCTGTATGGAAAGCAGAAATGTTAAGAAATACTTATTTCAATAAGAAAGATGTTCAATCAAGTTGTAGAGAGGATGCAATGGCAGGTAGTGGAAAACTTAGATATCTTGCAAGTCTAGGACATACACCATTAAGTGCAATGGCATTATTAATGTATGAGGCTCAAATGAATTTAAGTGAATTCTTTGTACCGTTATCAAGTGGTTATAATACTTCTCAAACTACATCAGAGGATAATGGTAGACCAAGTAATGAAGAAAATAATGAAACCGAACATAATACAGGTCAAGCGGAGAATTAGAGGTGTTTGAATGTTTATTTGTACTTTTGATTTAGAAATGAAAAAAGAATTAGATAAAAAATTTAATTTTTTAAATTCAGTTAAATTAAATGGTAAAACTTTTTATATATATGAGTTTAATAAACAATATTATAGTTTATTTGATAAAAATGAAAAAGTTTTCATTACAAATAAACTATTTTTTTAATATATTAGAAAGGTGGTGAAAAAAATGAATAAAAGATTTTCTATACCTTCTAAGTTCTTTTTAACAGAAGAAAAAAATTTAAACAACCCCAACTTTCATCCTGTTAAACTTCGCATAATGTCAAGTGGTAAGAATTGGAATGGAAGCGATTTCTCTATAGAAAGTTTAGACTTAGCAAAAGATACGGTATCTTATTCACCAATCCTAGCTAATATTGTTGAAAGAAATGATGGAGAATTAGATGCAAATGGACATGATATAGACTTTGAAATGAAAATAGATTATCAAGGGAATGTAAGCTTCAAGGAAACATATGTAGAAAGAGCCGTTGGAGTATTCCTAAATAATTCTTGTGAGAAAAAATATGATGAAGAAAATGATGTCTATTATCTTGAAGCATATGGCTATATATGGAAAGTTTATAGTGAAATATATAACGTTCTTAAAAGAGATGAAGTTAAAGATGTTAGTGTCGAAATAGAAGTCCTAGATGGCGAATTTGCAGAAGATGGATACTATAAAATCAATCAATATAACGTTTTAGGATGTACCATACTTGGAAATGGAAATCTACCAGCTATAGATAATAGCAGGATAGAATTTTCAGTTAAAAATGATAGAGAGTATGGTGATTACCTAAAACAATTAAATATATTATTAGAAAATTTTAGCAAGGGAGGAGGGACTTCAATAATGGATGAAAACAAAATAATAGAGGAGTTCGTTGAAGAAGAAGTTCCACAAGAGGAAGAAGTGTGTCCAGAATGTGGAAAAACTTTAGATGAATGTACTTGTGATGAAGAAGAAGAATTTGCAAAAGACGAAGAAAAAGAAGAAGAAGAAGTATGTCCAGAATGTGGAAAAACTTTAGATGAATGTGAATGCGATGAAGAAAAAGAAAAAGAATTTGCAGAAGAAGATGAAGAAGAAGAAAAGGTTTGTGAAGAATGTGGAAAACCTTTAGATGAATGCAAATGCGATGAAGAAAAAGAAAAAGAAAAATGCGCACAAAAAAAACTTTATAGTCAAGCAGAATTAGATGAAGCTATTGCAAAAGCTAGAGACGAATTCGCACAAGCAATGGAAGAATTAAAAGCATTAAGAGAATTTAAAGCTAATTATGACAAACAAATTGAGTTACAAAAACTTAATGAAGAAATGGATAGAATAATAGCTAACTTTAATGTGAATGATGAATTAGTTGAAAAACTAAAAGAAAAAGTAATAGACGGTGAGTATTCTATGGAAAGATTTGAATTAGAATTATTCAGAAACAACTCACCTAAAAAAGAATCTAAAAAAGAAGATAAACAAGTTAAACTTCCAATAGTTGATAAGGAAGAAAAATTATCAGATGTAGATAGATTCTTTAGTAGACATGGTGTACCAAAAAGAAAATAATAAAATTTACGGAGGTTATTTAAAATGGCATATTTAATGAATCAAGATAGATGTATGAACCCAAGACCAGTATCTTTCTTAAATGAAATAGAAGGGTTACAAAGAGGTTTAATATTACAAGTTACAGGAATGGCTAAAAACAATATATGGTTAGCAGGAGCAGATGATTTTGAAGCATATAAAGTTGTTTTAGCACCAGCAGGAGCAGACAAACATGATTTAATAATACATTCTACTGTACCTAATCAATATGATGAAAGATTAATGGAAGCAGATTTCGTTTTAAAAGCTAATGAAATAGGAAGAGGACACTACATCACAGAAGGAGACGAAGTTACATTTGCTAAAGAAATGGTAGCAGGTGATTTAGTTGTAGGAGCAGAAGTAGAATTAGCAGGAAATGGACAATTAAAAGTTGGAGCAGGTGCTCCTTTAGGAGAAGTTATAAGAATATACAACTTCAACGGACAAGAATCAGTAATGATAAGATTCTATTAAGATTTAAAATATAAATAACTAATAAATAAAACGGAGGTAAAGGAACAATGGCAGAATTAACTGTAAAAGACGTTGCAATTGCATTATACAAAGGGAATATACAAGAAAGATTTGGTAGAAGTGTAGAAGATGGAAACCAATTAATAAGAAATGCAATATTAGAAGTTGCAGGATGTAAAGAAAAATGGGATTATCATGTATTTAATCACAATAAACATTTAGTATTCAAAATATTATCTGAAATATTAGAAGAAACAGTAGGTCAAGCTATAATAGAAAAATATGAAGCTTGGGTTGACTTAAGAAATGTTGCATTTGGTGACACAATAGAATTCAAAGTACAAAATAACGACTTATTTGAAGTTGGTATAGTAGCAGATGGTGTTGACAACATAAGAAGACAAAGAATTTTACATGGAAGATTAGCTATGAACTCTTTCCAATTAGGTGTAAAAATCTATGAAGAATTTGATATGTTCAGACTTGGAAAAATAGATTGGGCAGATATGGTTGCTAGAGTAGCTGAATCAGTTGACAATGCAATAATGAGATTAATAGTTAAACAAATAGAAAATGCTTATTGCGGAGTTGCTAATGGAAAATATCATTATCAAGGAACTTATGACGACGCAAAAGTATTAGACATAATAGAAAACGTAGAAGCTAAAACAGGTAAAAAAGCTGTTATATATGGTTGCAAATCTGCATTAGCTAATTTAAGAAAATCTTCTGCGGCTCATTGGGCAGAAGCAGATAAAATGGATGTAAGAAACCAAGGATATGTAGGTATGTTTGAAGGTACTCAATGTATAGAATTACCTAACTTCATGGATAAAGAAGAAAACTTAGTATTATCTAAAAATCATTTATTCATAATACCAGAAGGAAGCAAAATAATAAAATTATTAGTTGAAGGCGGAGCAGACGTATACGAATCTACAGAACAACATGCAAGAGCTGACCAACAAATAGAAATGAGCTTCGTTCAAAGATATCAATTAGGTGTTATAAAATCTAATGTATACGGTGTTGTAGAAATAGCATAATTTTAAAAATTTAATAAGTGAGATAGTCATATATCTATCTCACTTTATCAAAATATAAAGGAGAGATGATGATATATGGCTAAAGAATATAATGAGGAAATGGAAGTTAAAGAAGAAGTTAAAGAAGTTAAAGAAGAAGTTAAACAGCCTAAAAAAAGAACACAAGCACAATTAAGAAAAATATTAAAAGAGTGTGAAGTGGTAATTGTTAATAATAGTGGTTCTCATGTTTACTACAAAGATGAAAACACAGGTGAAGAAATAGATTTATTTGCTTATGGAGATACAGATGTAGTTGAAATAGAAGTTATAAGAAAAATGAATTTAAAGAAAAAAAGTTATCTTGAAAAATATTGGTTACTAATAACAGATGTTATATGTGACGAAGATGTTTCATTAGAAGACGTTTATAACTATTTAGGAATATCTAAACTTTATAAAGAGATAGAAAATCCAGATGAAGATTTCTTTAATGAATTATTATTAGAAGCTTCTATGAAAGATTTTGAGAGATATATGGAAAAAATGAATCCAAATTTAATTACTTTATTAGCAATGAGAGCATCAGTATTATATTTACAAGGTAGATTTATGAATGCACTAAAAATAAGAAATATAGAAAAAGCTATAAATAGAGAAGGCTTTTTTGAAGATGCTAGGGATATTTAGGAGGTGAGATTATGACAAGGGTAGAAGATATCCTTAATCTTGCTTTTGCCTTAATAACTGATACAGATTTAGCTAAACTATCAGATGAAGATTTGGCAGATTTATCAACAAGTTTTTTAACTTTCGCAATAAAAGATTTCAAAGAATGTAAAAAGGACATGACAATAACAGAAAATGAAGAAGGAGAAAGAGTCTTAACAGACGAATTAACTTCCGAAGAACAAGCTATCCTAGCTTATGGATGGCTATATTATTGGTTACATCATAAGGTTATGTATAATAAAATGTTGAGAAATGTAATAAATACAAAAGATTTCAACCAACTTTCACCTGCGAATATCTTGCTTAGAATGACAGAATTAATGGAGGATGCAAGAAAAAATTTCCTTCGTGCTAGAAAAAGATATACAGGAAACTATACTGATTTCGAGGGATTCAGTTAATGACGAATGCTTATTCAAGACACAAAAGAAGATGGCAACAAAAGGGTGGCGTTGATTCAGATATATATTTAAATCAAGCTACTGAAACTTTTGAAGAATTGGTTGATGATAATTTAAACCCAACAACTCATACAGTTGAATATACAAGACCTTTTGAATTTGATATTAATAATAAATATGAAGCTAATATAGTTATATCAGATGTTACTAGAAATGCCAATGATAAATATGATACTAAATTACTTCATGTTAGAAATGATTCAGACATAGATAGTAGTTCTTATATATGGTGGAATAATGATGTATGGATAGTCTCTAATGAAGAAAATAACAGTGTGCTTACTCATAGAACATATAATCTAAAAAAATGTTCAGAGGAAATAAAAATATTAATTGATGGAGATTTATTTACTTATCCAATAGCATTAACAAACTTAACTATATATAGTGACGGTTTAAAAGAAAATCTTAATATAACTACAAGTAGTGTTAAATACAGTATATTATTACCTAGTAATGATATAACAGATATGGTAGAAATAGAAACAAGATTTTTAATAAATGGAAAAGCTTTTAAGGTAACAATGGTAGATAATTTTACCAATAAAAATGTTCATACTTTAACAGTAATAGAAGTTTCTTTAAACTCTTTAGATGATGTAGAAAATAACGTTGCATGGAATAGTAACTCTGCAATAGAAGAAATTACAGATTACAATGAGATATTAGGAAGCGATATAATACATCTTGGAGAAACATTAGAACTAACTTGTACGGATGCCTACACATGGAATATAATAGATGAATCTGAATGTGTGAGAGAGATTGTACCGAACAGTGGTAGATGTTTAATAAGTTGTAAATCTAATAATAATTTAATTAATGAAAAAATTATTGTTCAAGCTATTAATGTTGGTGGCGCAATAATTAGAGAAAAAGAAATTATAGTGAGGGGGTTATTTTAGATGGCAAATTATATATATGGATTACCTAATAGATGTATCAGTGAGTTAAGTGCCAAAATACTTTCTTCCCCAAAACTATTAAATTATATTTATTATACAGATAGAGAACATGAAGATGTAGATATATTTGCTTTACCAACTCCAAATGCAATCGAATTGATTAATGAACATATATTTATAGGTAGAAGGATACCTAGATTAATGGATAAAGTTGGCGCATTTATAGGAATGAGAGTTAATAGGTATGAGCCTGTTTCAAATAAAAAAAGTCCTTTACTTATAAAAAAAGCCGATATTGATATAGATGTTATATGTCATAAAGATTGTCAAACTACTTTAAGGGGCACAAGAGATATCACAATAATAACAATATTACAAGAGATATTAGAGAATGAAGACCTAACAGGTATAGCAAGTAATGTAGAGATAATATCTACAACTGAAATATTGGGATTAGATGTTGATTTTAGTGGTTATCAATTAAAATTAAGAATAACAGGATTCAATTTAGGCTTATTGGAAGAAGAAGAAGAAAAAGATGGAACTGATTAAAAAAGAGAAACTATTATTTGGTTTACCTATTACAATAGATGGTTTTGGTACTATCTATCAACCTAAAATGGAAGACTTTTTATTAACAAATTTTGATTTTGCAAAATTTGCAAGAGCCTTTAAAATAAATGCGGATTTACTCCCACAGAGCAATAGTGAAATAAAAAACTTTGATATATTTTTATTTCAATTAACTTCTAATTCAGAAGAAAATTTATTAATAGAAGAATTAATGGAAAGTTTAAAACTTCTTTATAAAACAGATAATGTAAAAATATATATAAAGGGAAACGAAATGGATTCAATTGGTATTTCCATTAATGATGAAATTTTTATAAATCGCAACAATTATGATGAATTATCCAATATAGTACAGATTATAATGGGTGAAGGAAATAACGTATTAGAAAAAGAAACTCAAAAAGAACTTTCTGAAATAGATGCAAAAATAGCTAAAAGAAGAAGAGAATTTGAAAAAAGAAAAAGAGAAAGAGAAAAGGATTTAAAAAAGAGTGATAATGTAACAACTATATTCGATTTAATTAATTATATAATTCACTCTAATTATTCTCAATTCACCTATGATTCAGCTATCAAGCTAACAATCTATCAAATAAAAAATACCTTTAATTTATATAGACAAAAAGAAAATTATCAATTAATGATAGATTATAAAACAGGTGGATTTGAAATTAAAGACAAAATAATTCATTGGTTTTTCTCCAATGAATAAAACTATAATAATAATAATAAAGGAATAGGTGATTAGTAATGGCTTTAACAGGAAAATATGCTTTCATGGACGCGGTTGACGTAAAATTATATCCAGCAGGAACAGATGTTAGTGGAGGGGTACCAGCGGTTGACCCACAAGGAACAATAGTAATAGACTATTTAAATGAATGTCAATTAACATTAGAAATGGATACTCAATATGCAAGAATAAAAGGTAACAATGCGGTACCTTTCAATGGTGGACGTACTGGACAATTCACAATGAATGCAGAATGTATATCTATGAACTATTTAGCATACGTTATGGGTGGAACTTATGACCCAACAGATGATGAAATAATGGTAACAGGTGATGCACCATCAACAGGTTTCGTTTTAGTAGGAACTTTTGAAGGTAAAAAACACGGAACAAACTCTATGCAAAAATTTGAAATAATATTATATAACGTTGCTGTTCAACCAGCGGTTGACTTAACTTTATCTGCAACAGATATAGGTTCATTCCAATTAGTGTTTGACGTTCTTGCAGATGCTAACAACAATATAGCAAGAGTTACTCCTAAAAACTAGGGAGATTTAAAGGAAGAGAATAAAATTCTCTTCCTCTTATTTTTTTTAGTTTTTTTAATAATTTTTATTTAAATTTACATAACATAAAGGCTACGTATGTAGCTAAAAAATATAAAGGAGTGATAGATATGGAAAGAATAAAAATGAAAGCAGAGGAACAAAAAACATTAAGATTAAGCATACCAACAGAAAACGGGGTAGTTATAATCAATAATCCTTCACCAAAATATAAATCAGACATGGTGAAAGAATTAGCATTAAAAATAAGTAAACAAGAAGAAATAGATGAAAGAAAAATGTTATTCGATTTAATAGACAATTGTACTAATGTAGAATTTGAAGGAGATATTTCAGCGGTACAAAATTTATCCCATGAAGCACAAATGATATTAAATGAAGTTTTAATTATATTTCAAGAAATGATAGGAGAAACACATCAAATATTAAGAATGAGTTTACAACAAGCAAGAAATGAAATGTTGCAAAATGAATTATTAAAAGAAAGTAAAGAAATAAGAAAAGATATAGAACAAGAAATAATAGAAGAAAAAATAGAAGAAAGAAGTAACAAAAAAGTTAATAGACCTAGAGGCAAAGCGGTAAGAAAATAAAATTTTAAAATATAGAAAGGGGGTGAATATATATGGAGTTTAATAGCGTAGAAGAATGTATTTCTTATATAGAAAATGCTATTCAAGATTGTATGCAGCCCCTTTCAGATGAAATTAAAAGGATTATGGATGAAGTTACCCATAATCAAGTAATAGGTTGGAGTGGACAAATATTTAAATCTGTTGTTAGCGAAAGTGACGAAATGTCTGCAAGTGCATCTTTTGAAGATACAGGATATTGGACTTCTTTAGTAACACATGATTTAGTAGGCAATCCAATCAAATTCTTAGAGGCAGGAACTACATGGAATAGAGGGGCGACATCTATAATGGATGTTGCTTTTGGGCGATGCGAAACAGAAATACCCAGAAAATTTTGTTCGTTAATGAAATCGAAAGGAATCCCTATAGAATAATTTCATTGAAAAAGGTAGGTGAGATAGTGAATGTCGGAATTTAATATTAAAGTCAATGTAAAATTAAATGAAGCTGATTTAAAAAATCAATTAAGCAAATTAGATGATTTAGAGTTAAATTTAGATTCTGCATTTGATGGAATCAAAGCACAGTTAAAAGTCATTAAGCAGAGTTTTAGTGAAGCATTTAAGATTAACAGTGCTACAATATCAGATATAACTAAAGTACAAAATACTTTAAAAAATATTGGAGATTCTGCAAGTAGTTCTACGAAGTCAAGTTCTTCGTTACTTAATGAATACAAAACTCTATATAACACTATACAAAAGATACAGAGCCAATTAAATAAAGGTGGACTTGGCGAAGATGCAATAGGAAGAACTAAGAAGCAAATAGAAGAATTAACAGCTCAAATGAAAAAAGTTGAGGATGCAATGAGTAACGATATGGGAGCATTAAATGCGGTTAATAATTTTAAGGCACAACAAGCAATAAAAGAATTAGCAGAAATAAATAATGCTTTCAATAAAATTGATACACAGGCTAATGAATTAGAAGCATCTTTAAAAGGAATGGATTGGAATTTCTTTAAAGATAGTGACGAATTAACAAAAATAGAATCTAAAATAAACGAAATTAAAAGCGCGGTAAAAGAGTTAGATGGTAATATAGATAGTGTCGATTTAGGCAATCTTATTAATGATTTAAGTAAACTTGATACCGTTATATCCAACTTTAAAGAAATTGAAAAAATAGGTATTTCATTTGATGAAATTAGAAATGCCGCATCTGGCGTAGGTAAAGATGTGCAAGAATTAGATAATATTTTTAATCAATTAGTATCTAGTGCAAAAAGTTTCGATGGAAGTTTTGAAAGTTCTTTATCGAATGCAAAATCTACAGTACAATCATTAACAACTGAAATAAAAGCATTAAATCAAGCGCAAAAAGAAATGGAAAAAGCTAATGCAGCACAAGCATTAAGCGAAAATAATCAATTGATAACTCAATATAAAGAGTTGTATAATGTAGTACAAAAATATCAGAAACAATTGAATCAAGGACTTGGTGATGATAGTTCTATAAGTAGAACTAAACAACAAATAGAACAATTGAACGCAGAAATGCAGAAATTGTATAACCAAATGGATTCGGGCGCACAAAAGAAAATTGATTTATTTAATGCCAAAAAATTAAATGCAGAGATGGTGGAATTAAATAACACCATGAATAAAATAACTTCGGAGATTACTTCTTTAGAAAGCAGATTCGCAAATCTCTCATTTAAAGATATGGACAATGAAGAGTTGGAAAAAGTTAAAAATACTATTCAAGAAATTAAAAATATCGCTCAAGGAGATTTAGATTTAAATATAGATGTTGGAGACTTAAGAGACAAATTAAATCAAATTGAACAGGCTATAGATAATCTTGAAAAGGTTGATAGAATTGCAACTCAATTTGTTGAAGTAAGAAGCGAAGCATCTCAATTAAATGTCGAAATAGGGCAAACAGATGATTTAGTAGATAACTTAGTTTCAAGTGCTAGTAGATTAGACGATTCTTTTGTAAATTCTCTTTCTAGTGCTAATAGAGTAATAAATGAAATGGGTAATAACCTTAGAAGGCTTAGAAGTGAAACAGGCGGCGTCGGAATTTTCGATAGCATAATGGATGGCTTCGGAATATCTACCGCTGGCGGACTTAAAATGGGTCTTATAACTAAAGGCGTTGACATGGCAATCGATGGTCTTAGACAAATGGTTAGCGCTTGGAAAGAAGTTGTTGTAGAAACAGACGCAGCCATAACTGAATTAATGAAAGTTGCACCAGAATCTTTCAGTGGGCAAGGAGAACAATTATCTTCTTACTTAAAACAGGTTGCAGAAGTAGCTAAATCAACAGGTGCCGAAACAGTAGAGGCTATAGAAGGTACGGCAAAAGCCTTACAAATGGGTATAGATAATATGAATGATGCCCTTGAATATGCTAAGTCTGCAACTATATTCTCAACTGTTGGGGATATGGCACAAGAACAAGCAGATACAATGTTAGCATCTATCATGTCTGCATATGGTGGAGTTGAACAAGCACTACAACCTGTTCGTGTGCAAGTTAAAGGTATGTCAGAAGACTACAATAACTTAACAAATTTCATCGACCAAGCCAACTATGCAGGTAATAATTTTGCTATTTCTACAGCGGACGTAGGAGAAGCATTATCTCGTTCTGCAAATGCTTTACAGGCAAATGGTGTTGCTATGGAAGAATCTATAGCTATGATTATAGGTATGAACGAAGCCGTACAAGATGCGGGTAAATCGGGAAATGCCTTAAAGACAATTTCCGCTAATATGGCAGGGGTTACAACATCATTAAAAGACGGGACTATAGAATCTAATAAAACCGCAAAAGCATTAAAAGAATTAGCGAATATAGATGTTTGGAATAAACAGACTGGCGAAATAAAAAATATGTATCAAGTTATGAATGAATTAGCCGCTGTTTATGATAAATTAAGTGAAGCAGAAAAAAATGCTTTAGGTACAGCAATAGCAGGTAAAACTCAATTAAATACATTCAATGCATTAATATCAAACTGGAAAACAGTTACTCAATATGTTGAAGAGTATAATAAAGGATTAACAGTTGGTAGTTCTTTAGCAGAAAATGAAAGATATTTAGATAGTATAGCTGGTAAATGGAATGTTATTAACGAAAATGTTAAACTTGTAGCTAATACCATAGTAAGTTCAGATATGACAAAGGGTATCCTAGATATGGGAGTTGCTTTATCCGAGGGTCTAGTAACGGCTACAGAAACAGCAATGGAATCAGCATCAAGCATAATAGATAAAGGTCTAGGTGAAACTTTAAAAAATTCTTTCCATAATGCTCTTGATGGTATAGATATGACTAGCATAGCTAGTAAAATAAAGGGTGAATTAGAACAGGTATTCGGAGAGGTAAGAACTCCATTAGAGCAAATGATAACGGGAGTATTAGATAAATTTGCAGATAACAGCTTTTGGAGTAAATTTAAAACAACGGCTAGTGAAGCCGTAAACTTCTTCGGAAAGGCAATGGAAGAAGGTATAAACCGTACATTCCCTGCGCTTGATGCTCTGACGGAGAAATTTAGAGCAATTCGTGAAGAAGCAAAATTAGATG
>JAEIGA010005232.1_pt1 | contig 19892 bp, 23 predicted proteins | sample 9270691 | NCBI WGS metagenome assembly JAEIGA01 (sample SAMN17057246, study PRJNA624740) | gut metagenome | biome: biome; isolation source: fecal sample | host: Bos grunniens | place: China: Xizang | collected 2019 | reverse complement strand
GGAGCGTCTTCAGAGCTTCCGTGGTGTTGTTATCCAGATTAAGGGTACAGGCAAGACCAAGATGTTTACAATCCGTAAGATCTCTAACGGTGTAGGCGTTGAGCGTATCTTCCCTCTCTACTCTCCACACCTTGACAAGATTGAGGTTAACAAGCGTGGTGTAGTTCGTCGTGCACGTATCTACTACTTCCGTGAGCTTACCGGTAAGAAGGCTCGTATCAAGGAGCGTCGTATGGTTAAGACCGAGGCTTAATTCTTCGGTGTTAAGCAATGTGGAGGTTGTCGAATTTCGGCAACCTCTCTCTTTTTTCAAAAAAAGTACTATCTTTGTAGCAAGAAAAAGATATAAAGTTAAAAATAGAAAATAATATGGAGTTTGAAGGAACAGTATTCAGAATTATGCCAGCCACAAGTGGTCAATCTGCTCGTGGACCTTGGCAGCGTCAGGAGGTAATCTTTGATATGAAGGGTCAGTCGCAGTACCCTCGCAAGATATGTGTTACATTCTTTAATAAGGCAGAGGAGGTTGCTCGTCTAACTGTCGGTGCAGAGTATAATGTCTCTATTGATATTGAGTCGCGTGAGTATAACGGCAAGTGGTACACCGACGTGCGTGCATGGAGAATCGTTGCCAAGGAGCAGACCCCGCCAACACCCGCTGGTGGTGTAAACCCTCCAGCTTATAGCGCTCCAATGCCAACTGAGGAGCCTGCATATGCACGAAGCACTGCTGCGCAGGATGTAGATGATTTGCCATTCTAAAGGGCTAAATAAAAAACACTCTAAGGATTCCTTAGAGTGTTTTTTTTGTGGGTTGTATCGTAGATATTTTACGAAACCTTTTTAGGGGTAGATGCCTCAAGACGGTCGAGCTTGTCAAGTAGGCGTGCACAAAATTCAACATTCATCTCGTGAGCTACCGACTGTGCTGCCGCCTGCTCAGCCTCCTTCTTAGACTCTCCAACGCCGTGGCCAACCTCAAGGTTGTCAATCATTACAACGCTGCGGAATGAGTGTGCCCCTGCGGTACTTCCCTTGCCCAAACCTTTGGTTTTGAAGCTGATTAGATGGTGGTGTTTCTGTCCCCACTCAATCAGGCGACTCTTAAAGTCAGTCTCCTCCTCATCTACGCGGTCAAGCGACAGGGCTGTGGCGTAGATGCCGTTGATAAGCAGGCGGTTGACAAAGTTGTATCCCTGGTCAAGGTATATAGCGCCCATCATAGCCTCAAAAGCGTCGCCGAAGATATGCTTCTGGGTTGTAGAGACGGAGTTGTTGCAGATAATGCACTGGTCAAGCCCCAGCTTCTTAGCAATACCGTTAAGTGACTGACGAGAGACAATCTTAGAGCGTAGCTGTGTTAGGCGGCCCTCGTCATACTCTGGGTACTCAATAAAGAGATAGTCGGAGGTTACGCTCTCGATAACAGCATCGCCGAGGAACTCCAGTCGCTCATTATTTATCGTCTGACCATCAACAACAATAGACGCTGATTTGTGAATCAGCGCCATCTTATAGAGTTCAATATTGTTAGGAATAAAACCGAAGATGTCGTCAATCATACGGTAGTACTCCTTATCTTGTCCGAAATTTCTCTTTATCGGACGGAGTATAAAATCAAGCACAATATATATCCAATTTTAGCTGCAGAGCAGCATCTTGTAAAACATGGCTACAGACGAACCGGTGGATGTCACTCAATCGGCATCTATAGCTTACGGAACACAATGGTGGAGTTGTGACCACCAAAGCCGAAAGTGTTGCTCATAGCGACCTTAACATCGCGCTTCTGAGCTGTTCCGAGGGTGAGGTTGAGATTCGGGTCGATAGCGGGATCAACCTGCTCAACGTTAATTGTAGGAGGAACAATGCCCTTGGTTATCGCGAATACGCACGCCAATGCCTCCACTGCAGCTGTAGCGCCGAGCAGGTGGCCAGTCATAGACTTTGTAGACGAGATATTCATCTTGTAGGCATCCTCACCGAACAAGCTCTGCACAGCAGTTATCTCAGCAACGTCGCCGAGCGGGGTGCTTGTTCCGTGGGTGTTGAGATAGTCAACATCAGCTGTTCCGATGCCAGCATCTTCAAGCGCTAGGCGCATGGAGAGTATAGCACCCTTGCCCTCTGGATGAGGGGCGGTCATGTGATAGGCATCTGCAGACATTCCGCAGCCTGCCACCTCGCAGTAGATCTTTGCACCACGGGCTACAGCGTGCTCATATTCCTCAAAGATGAGTGCGCCAGCGCCCTCGGCAAGCACAAAGCCGTCACGGTCCTTATCAAACGGACGAGAGGCGTGCTTAGGGTCATCGTTGCGAGTTGATAGTGCTCGCATTGACGAGAATCCGCCAACGGAAGGGATGATAATCGGAGCCTCAGAGCCACCAGTAACAATCATATCAGCCTTGCCCCAACGAATCAGGTTGCAGGCGTCAATCATTGCGTGGTTAGAGGATGCGCAGGCAGAGATAACGCAGTAGTTAGGACCCATAAATCCATACTTTAGCGAGATATGTCCTGCGGCTAAGTCCGCAATCATCTTAGGTACAAAGAATGGGCTGAAGCGAGGGGTACCATTACCTCCTGCCCAGCCCATAACCTCATCGTAGTAAGTCTGTATACCGCCCACGCCAGACGACCAAATAACGCCTACGCGCTCAAGGTCGGTCTTCTCAAGCTCTATGCCCGCATCCTCCACAGCCTCAGTTGCAGCAACAAGTGCAAACTGTGAGTATCGGTCATACTTGCGAAGCTCTTTGCGGTCAAAGATAGCTGTAGGGTCAAAATTCTTGACCTCACAAGCGATACGCGAAGAGAATTTTGTAGCATCGAAAGCTGTGATAATATCGGCGCCGCTTACACCCTGCTCAAGATTTCGGAAGTACTCCTCAATATTGTTTCCTATTGGGTTTATGGTTCCTATACCTGTGACTACAACTCTCCTTTGCTCCATACTCTCCCACTAAGACTTTCTACTACTTAAAATTCAAATTCGATAAGACGAATTACTTAATCTCGTCCTTGTGAGCCTCAAGATAGTTGAGAACATCACCAACAGTCTGCATAGACTCTGCAACCTCCTGTGGAATCTCAACACCGAACTCAGACTCAAAATCCATCATTAGCTCTACGCTGTCGAGTGAATCAGCACCAAGGTGACCAGTGAATGTAGCCTCTGGTACTACCTCTGACTCCTTAACGCCAAGCTTGTTTACGATAGTCTTTACGACTCTCTCCTGAATGTTTGACATAACTTTCTCTTTTTAGTTAAACAATTATATAACTTTTACTGTATAAACTGTCGTTATTTCTACCACCCATCTATTATTTAAGAACAAATCGTAGCAATTCGTTACAGTTTGTTAGGTAAAACGATGCAAAGATAGCACTTTTTTATTATCTTTGGCATTAAATAGCAAAAAAATTAACATCCGAGGTGCGGGAAATGTCCCAAAACTCGCTAATACACAATTATTTATATGGAAAATATGAAACTTTTGCTAATCTCAAACTCTACCAATGCGGGCGAGGAGTATCTGAAGTACCCCATTGCTAATATTGCGGAGCACCTTAAGGGTGTTACAGAGGTGCTTTTTGTGCCTTATGCAGCAGTGACCTTCTCATACGACGAGTATGAGCGTAAGGTGCAGAACCGTTTTAACGAAATAGGCATTAAGGTCCGTTCGGTTCACCGTGAGAAGAATCCTGCAAAGGCTGTGCGTGAGGCGCAGGCTATCTGTGTAGGTGGAGGAAACACCTTTGCGCTGACAAAGAAGATGCAGCAGCAGGGTCTTATGACTGCAATTTTGCGTAAGGTTAAGCAGGGCACACCTTATGTTGGTTGGAGCGCCGGTAGCAATGTCTGCTGCCCTACAATCTGTACAACAAACGATATGCCGATTGTTGAGCCAGAGTCATTCAAGGCTATTGGTGCGGTTAAGTTCCAGATTAACCCACACTACTTGGATGCAAACCCTGAGGGTCATGCTGGTGAGACTCGTGAGCAGCGAATTGAGGAGTATATTGAGGCAAATCCTCGCCGATATGTTGTTGGTCTGCGTGAGGGTTGTATGCTTCGCCTTATGGATGGTAAGCTTGAGCTTATAGGCTCTCGTCCTATGCGTATCTTCAAGCGTGGCAAGGCTGCATATGAGGTAAATGCAGGTGATGACCTAAGCTTCTTGATGTAAATGATAGATAAGCAGGAGCGTGGCGCTGCAGGCGAGGCCTTTACTGTGGATTGGCTCCGTCAGAATGGGTATTATATTGTTGAGCGAAATTGGCGATATGAGCACTATGAGGTGGATATTATCGCCACTCGCCGCGGCGTTATGCACTTCGTGGAGGTGAAAACGCGCGCCTTGGGCTCTATAGAGAGCGCCTTTGAGGCGATAAATACAACAAAACGTACTGCACTACTACATGCCATGCGCGCCTATACTCGCCGAACTCGTTGGGCAAGTGATGTGCAGGTAGACCTTGCCGCTGTAGAGGCGTGTCTTGATGGCTCGTTTATTATGCACTACACTCCGGGAATAATGGGTGGAGATGCAGGTGATTGATATAGATTTTACAACAGATAAAAAACCAATAAAAACCTTCGAATTATGAAACAGATTGTTATTACTGTCATCCTTTGTGCTACTGCGCTTATTGCACTTCGTATTGCTGTGCCAAAGCCAGAGCAGAAGCTCTCGGTTATTGAGGCTATTCACTCTCGTCGTAGCATACGCGAGTATAAAGATACTCCTGTTGAGCGAGAGAAGTTACTTACCGTAGCTAAGGCTGGCATTGCTGCTCCAAATGCAATGAATCGTCAGGCGTGGGCTCTGCGTCTTGTTGATAGCAAGGAGTGGATTGATGCATGTACTGCTGTCTATGTTGAGACTATCAAGGGTACTCCAATGGGTGACCACCTGCTTGTTGATGGTTTCAAGAATATGTTCCGCAATGCCCCTGCGGTTATCTTTGTGGCTGCCCAGCCAAGTGCTTATGCTGGTGTAGATTGTGGTATCCTTGGTCAGAATATTATGCTTGCGGCATATGAGTTAGGCCTGGGAACTTGCTGCCTCGGCAGCCCTGTAGGCTTTATGAACTCTGAGGCGGGTGCGAAGTTCCTCGCAGATCTTAACCTGCCAGAGGGATATGCGCTGCAGTTTGCTATCGCTATTGGTTATCCTGACCAGAGCCCAGAGGCAAAACCTCGTGACGAGTCAAAAATCGCTTTTGTGGAGTAGTTATCTCTCCAGAGTGATAAATGAGAATGGGTATTCAAAGGCCTCGCCAGAAGAGAAATCTTCGCGCGAGGTCTGTTTCCATATAGAGTAGTCTATAGCTGGGAATGATGTGTCTCCCTGATATTCGCGCTCTACAACAGTGAGATATATACGGTGGGCAAGTGGTAGCGCTTGTGTATAAATCTGAGCTCCGCCGATGATAAATATCTCCTCCTCAGGGTCGAATAGCGCTATTGCCTCCTCAAGGGAGTGTGCCATTGTGCAGCCCTCAATTTGTAACTCTGTGTCGCGTGTAATGACCACATTGGTGCGCTTTGGTAGCGGTCTGCCGATACTGTCATAGGTCTTGCGACCCATAATTACCGGGTGGCCGGATGTAAGCGTGCGGAAGTGGACCATATCCTCGCGGATGTGCCACAGAAGGGAGTTCTTGTCGCCAATTACACCATTTTTTGCGACTGCTACAATAATGTTAATCATTAGAAAGACATTGGGGCTTTAATGGTTGGATATGGGTCGTAATCCTCGAGGGTAAAGTCCTCATACTTAAAATCAAAAATGGACTTTACGTCAGGATTTAGGCGCATCTTTGGTAGTGCTCGTGGCGTGCGAGAGAGTTGCTCAGCAGCCTGCTCAAGATGGTTCAGGTAGAGATGAGTGTCTCCAAGTGTGTGTATAAACTCTCCCGGCTCAAGACCGCAAACCTGTGCAATCATCATAGTCAGCAGAGCATACGATGCAATATTAAATGGCACGCCGAGGAAGGTATCTGCACTACGCTGGTAGAGCATGCATGAGAGTTTGCCCTCCGCTACATAGAATTGGAACAGCACATGGCAGGGCGGCAAGGCCATACCCTCAATATCGGCAACATTCCATGCCGAAACAATCATACGACGTGAATCTGGGTTGTTCTTGATAGTCTCAATAACTTGGCTAATCTGGTCAATGGTTGTGCCGTCTGCGCATCCCCAGCTTCTCCACTGGCAACCATATACGCGGTTAAGGTCACCAAAAGTGTAGCCCTCAATCGGAGAGTCGATACCATTTTGCGCCGCATCAAGGAATGTAGGCATATCTACTGGAAGCACGCCATTTTTTACGCAGAGGTTGTTATAGTGGCGGAAGGCGTCGTTGTCCCAGATGTGTACGCCATTATCTATCAGATACTTAATGTTTGTGTCGCCATTAAGAAACCATAGTAGTTCATGAATAATACCCTTAAGAAATACCTTCTTGGTTGTAAGCAAAGGAAAGCCCTCGCTAAGGTCAAAGCGCATCTGATGACCAAAGACGCTCTTCGTGCCGGTGCCAGTGCGGTCACTCTTGACTACACCTTGAGTCATTATACGATTAAGAAGGTCGTGATATTGTTTCATAACTACCTGTTTTTTAGGTTAATAGTGCCGTTATCGTCAAGCTCTGCCCATGAGCAACCCTCTGTCCAATTGCCGAGGAAGGTGATATTTGGGGTTTGATGTGGGATGTGGATATGCCCAAAGATAAAATGGTCTACCTCTGCCTCTTTATAGTGTGTGGCGTACTCAATTAGCGGGTCAAGGTATCTGAGGTCGGTTTGAGCCTTGTGAGCCTTGCGAGATGAGCCGCTCCACCACTGCCCAAAGCGAAGGAATAGGTCGGGATGGATAATCCATGAGAAAATTGCGCGCAACACCTTTGAGCGGAAAATTGCATTTATCAACTTAAGCATTGGCTGCCCCTTGATGTTGGTATTATCTCCATGCGAAACAAAGAGACGCTTGCCCTTAAGTGTAAAGATTTGAGGCTTAGTATACAACTCCACGCCGCACTCCTCTGTAAGATAGCTGCCCACCCACATATCGTGGTTACCCGTAAGCATAACAACCCTTACGCCACTATCGGTCAGCTCGGCAAGCTTCGCGAGCGCACGCACAAAACCCTTTGGTACAACGCGGTTATACTCAAACCAGAAATCAAAAATGTCCCCGACAAGAAAGAGCGCCTCGGCAGTAGACTTGATGCTATCTAGCCACTGCACAAAACGCCTCTCGGTACTCCTTTGTGTGGCTTTATCGCCACTACCAAGATGTATGTCGGATGCAAAATATATCATTATCTAACCAAACTGTTAGAGAATCTTCTTAAGCTGCTGCTCAAGTGCATCGCTGTAGATGTTCTTAGCTACAATATGGCCATTGCGGTCAATTAGATAGTTTGACGGCAGAGAACGCACATTGTACACACCCATAATAGGTGAAGCCTGACCACGGAAGTCGCATACTGATGCCCAAGGGAGCTTCTGCTCCTGAACAGCCTTAATCCATGTAGCCTTTGAGGTGTCAAAAGATACCTGATATACGCGGAAGCCCTCAGCCTCATACTTCTCGTAGATGCTCTTGAGGTCGGCATTTAGGGCGTTACTATTACCAAGCTCGGCCGCCCAGAAATCTACGAGGATAACATTGCCCTCAAACTCTGAAAGTTTAACCTTGTTGCCATACATATCGTCAGCAACAATATCGGGATAGTCACGCTCCTCAATGGTATTGAGCAGTGAAGTCTGAGCCTCCATGCGGGCAACGTCGTTACGCAGTGTCACTACAAATGGTGATGTAGGGTAGCGCTTGCACACAGCATCTGCAACGGTGCGGAAGTAGATAAGGTCGCTCTCAGAGTTTACTAAGTACTTCTCATCAGGCAGACGCTGATAGAGGGCATAAACTGCTGCTATTGAGCTCTTATTCTTGATGATGAATGAAATCTGGTTGCGCTTAATCTCGCGAAGCTTTGCAGTGTAGAGCTGTGCAATCTCATTGCGTGAAGCCTCGCCAGCCTCTGCATAGGCAGCAACCTTTGCGTTGAGCTCCTGCATGCCGGCAATATACTCGCGGTTAAACTCGCGCAGAAGTTCCGACTCCTTAGAACCGCTGACGGTGTAGTTTGCCAGTACAGAGCCCATAGAGCCGACAGTTACGCTCTCGCCTGCAGTCAGTAGTAGCGGAACGCGCTCGTTGTTGTAGATGATGTTGTAGATTGACGGTGTCTGAGGTACATTCTTAACAACAAAGCGGTATGAGCCATCTTTTGCAAGCTCTACAGAGTCAATAATAGTCTGACCAGAGGCGGTCATCTGCTCAAGATATACGCTTTTGGCTGTAAGACCAAAGAACTTTCCGCTGATACGGACATCTTTATTGCTGCAGCTGCAGCAGAGAAGTGTTGCACAAAGCAGTGCTAAAAAGGTATTCTTCATACAATTATCTATTTCAGATTCAAAATCAAACAACAAAGATAATATTTTTTTTCTAAAACGAGCTAATACTTGTATGTATTGTGCTTATTTGTGTGATGATGGGTGGTTTTTGACTATTTTTTTGCCGGATACTGAGTGATTCTATCAACTTCCTAACACTCTTTTTACTTGAAACACTCATTTAATATATGCGCCAGACGATATGATGCTCGCAAACATTGTCGTTTGGATAACTCTTGGTTGTCAAGCAGGTATTTACGGTCGATATTGCAGTTAGGGGTTATATCATCATAGATGAAGCGACACTCTTTAGCGTTTTGCAACACCCACTCTTCAATACTCCCCTTACATATCTTTTCACGCCTTTTTTGAGGGAGCTTATCCAATTCCGTGCGGAATTTTCCATAGTCTGTACCAAACTCTGGCCAAATCTCGCGTATCGACAGACCATCCCATACCTTGTGATTGGTAGTTTTCTTGCCGTTGTAGTAGATGTACATTAAGTCGTGGCGACGATAGTGCTTGCCATCTATCTTGCGTGAGAAACAATCCTCAAACTCGGTGTAATAGATGTGGCATGGACAGTGCATATCACCCACCATATGAATCACACACTTTAGATTAATCATCACGGCAGAATCGGTGAGGTTGCGATAGTTTTTCAAATTATCAATACACTTCACAAGGTTAGGAACCAAATCGCCATCACCATTACTGCCACGCTTGTTACTAATTGCATACCTATTCTTTCCAACTCTATCAACGGTTGCCATGTGCCACCATGATGTTTGCTCCCAGCCGGGGATGCGCTTTTTGTGCCACAAAGGCACCAGGTCCATCCAAGTGGCATGATTGTAAATTGGTGAGCCAAGGTACTTTACAGTTTGAGCCTTCGCCTCTGGAGTGAGGTGCTTTTCGGCGATAATAGCGATAAGATTATGTCCCCATCCATCCCACGCCATTACATCCTGGGAAGCAAGCGTTACAATCACAAGTAATAGTAATAATAATTTTTTCATAATTGATTATTTCCTAACGCCCTGTGTGTTGTTGTGCCTTGTAGCGCTTTTTTTGTGGTTTTTCTGCTGCTGTTGCTGAGCTGTGCGTCCTTTGCCCTTTGCTTGCGCTTGCTTGCCCTTGTTGCGCTGAGGATGTGCCGAAAGGTGCTGTTTATAGTCACTTCGGATATTATTTAGTGACTGCTCGTCAATATCGATGCCGTAATCGGACATCTTTTTTATATCCTTTATGATAATCTCGTTGTTCGGATGCTCAAGGTTGTACTCAAAGCTCTTGGCACGCATGTAACGGGCAATGTTGTTTACCGTTGAAGCTACGCCATGCTTATTGGGACAATCTATAAGGCTCTTGAGAATCTTGCCCACATACTTGCCGTAGTGCTTGAATGGGATGTAGCTTTGTGGGTAGCTCAACTTGCGTGGCACGGGCTGCAAATCCTCGCGAGAAGGAAGTGGGTATGGACTGTCTACATCTAGCTGAAAGTCAGACATTATGAACAGATGGTCCCACAGCTTGTGTGTAAAGTCTGCGGTGTCTCTGAGCAACGGATTTAGGTTTCCCATTACTGCAATGACAGCCTTAGCTTGGCGAGTTCTCTCAGCTCTATCCTCAATAAGCAGCAGAGAGTCTACCATCTCGTGAATGTGCCTACCATACTCTGGCAAATAGAGCTTGCGGCGAGTGTAATTGTAATTATGTCTCATAACTATTTGGGGTTATCCGATACTCCTTTTGGTCGTGGATAATATCCCGTTTGAACTAAATTTGTTAACTCTAATCCCGCCCCTGAAGGGTGTGGGTGTTGTTGTGGATTACCAAAGTAATGCCTTAAATTTGATGCAAAAATAGTAAACTTTTAGACAATGACAAAACTTTTGGTATTAGAACATTCAAAAAGCGTGCGAAATAATTTGCGCGAGCGACTTGAGTTTGAGGGGTACGTTACACAGGCGGTTGAGAGTAGTGCCGAGGCGGCTAAGGCCATTGAGCGGGGTGAGGTTGATATGCTTATTGTAGACGATGTGGAGTCGGTCCCTCAGGGAGATACACCATTTATAGTCCTCTCCTCTGCCACGACCATTGACTCGGCTGTGGCTTCGTTTCGCCGTGGTGCTGTTGATTATATAACCAAACCGGTCGATATGAATCGCCTTTTAGGCGCAATTCGCAGTTGTGTGGGTGATATTAGTGCAGATAATCAGTCGCCGGTAGCTCGCAAGAGTAATAAAACCAAAAAGGTAGTCGCCACAACTGTTGAGCCTATTGTCGGGCAATCTGATGAGATAGTACATGTTCGTCACCTGATTGATAAAGTAGCCCCTTCGCAAGCTCGAGTGCTTATAACGGGCGAGAATGGAACGGGTAAAGAGCTTGTTGCTCGCTCTCTGCATGCAAAAAGTAGCCGTGCTGATGCCCCATTTGTGGAGGTAAATTGTGCTGCGATACCATCAGAACTTATTGAAAGCGAGCTGTTTGGGCATGAGCGTGGAGCCTTTACCTCGGCTGTAAAACAGCGCAAAGGTAAGTTTGAACAGGCGGATGGGGGGACACTTTTTATGGATGAGGTGGGGGATATGTCGCTCTCTGCACAAGCAAAGGTCCTTAGAGCACTGCAGGAACGGAAGATTTCGCGTGTGGGTAGTGATCGAGATATAGATGTAGACGTGAGGGTTATCGCTGCAACGAATAAAAATCTGAAAGAGGAGATTGCCAAGGGTAACTTTCGTGAGGATTTATACCACCGCCTGAGCGTTATAGTTATTAGTGTTCCGCCACTGCGTGCTCGTCATGGCGATATCCCGATGCTTGTTAGCCACTTTATTGCAAATATATGCGAAGAGTATAACATTCCGCCTAAGCCTATTGAGTCGGGGGCTATTGAGTCGCTTGCAAGGATGCGCTGGAGTGGAAATATTCGCGAGTTGAGGAATGTTATTGAGCGGCTGATTATCTTGTCGGGTGATAGGATAACCGCCGAGGATATAAAGATGTATGTATAAAAAATCCACCGTCGGGTAAACCGATGGTGGACTCTTTGTCTTTAGTTTTTGAACTACTGTGCAGGTGCAGGAGCTGGAGCCTCTTTAGCGCAGTCTGGGCAGTTAGGGCACTCTGCTGCAGGAGCAGCAGCCTCTGCAGGAGCAGCCTCAGCTGGGCAACCCTTGCACTCAGGAGCCTTCTCACACTTCTCGCAAGCAGCTGGCTCGCAGCATGCGTTAGACTTCTTATTATTGTTACCTGCGCAGCTGATCATTGCAACAGCTGCAACTAATACTACCAGTGAAAGAACCTTCTTCATAGTCTTGAAATTTTAATGTTAAAAAATAATTGTCACACAAAATTAAATACTTTTTATTTACAAAACAAGCGTTTTTATGCTTTTTTTATCAGTGACAATACAATTTTACTTTGAAAGTTCGGTTAAAGGAATATTTTCGCGCATAATAAATGCCTTTGGGAAGGATGGTTTTATCCTCTGCAATAGCACCAGAGCCTCCTCTTGCGATACGCAGTTACCAGTAGCTACCTTGAAATACGGATTGTCGTAGGTGACATAAGTTTGTAACCCTGGAACACGAACGGCGAGGGTGTCACACGCTGCAAATGCCTCGGTGCGTGCATTCTGCGAGTTACTCATAAAGAGCATAATGCGGTAACCGTTTACACTCGACTGCTCTTTTGCTGGTGTGGTAGAGATAATATTTGCCGCGTCAAGGTGTTCGGTAATCTTAACGGTAGAGTGTATGGTCGTTAGCGAGTCTACCTTTACGGGGCTGGCAAGGCGCTGCTTGAAGGTGCCTAAGTTTTGTGCTGATGCCACAGTAAAGAGTGCGACAACGGCGAGGGTTAGAATCTTCTTCATATCTGTTATTGAGCTGTATATCCTAATTTGTTGAGAATACCCGTTGCAGGAGTTCTGTCAATGGCGAAACTCTTCTTTATGCCCATCATCTCAATGGTGGTGTTGAGCGAAAACTCAACATTGTCGAAGTTCTTCTCGGAGAGACGAAGGACCATTGATAGTGCTTTGAGCGGGTTCTTGATGTTGAGCTCCAGAGGGATGTCTATTGAGCTGACACTCTTCTTTGGAAGCGTTACGGGCGCCATGAGCGAGGCGTGTGCTGTCAGAGTATTATCAACATATATGTCCCCATCAGCAGAGAGTAGTGTTGGTTGATATGTTGTGCCGTTTTGGATGCGCAGGGTGATAACCCAGCCGCCCGATACGGAGCCGGTGATATTCTCTATCGCCACAACGGAGATATTCTCCTGCATCTGGTTTGCAATCTTTTTAGGCGAACAACTTACCGCAAGGCTTGCAATGATGGTGATGATTATTAACTGTAAATTCTTCATAGTTAATTCTTTTGAGCAATGTATATCTGAGCAATGCCGAAGCTCTGACTGCGGCGTGTAACGTTTGTATATCCAGCCTTTTCGATTATCGCGGCAAAGTTGTCAGGGTTAGGGAAACCATCAACCGAAGCGGGTAGATATTCGTATGCCGAACGATTCTTTGATATAATACCGCCCACCCATGGCAACACCTTGTGAGAGTAGAATCTGTAGAGGAGATTGATAAGTGGATTGGTTGGGTTTGAGAACTCAAGAATTACCAGATGTCCTCCTGGGCGAATTATGCGATTAAGTTCGGCAAGGCATGCCTCTTTATTCTCAAAATTGCGAATTCCGAAGGCTATCGTTACGGCATCTACGCTCTCGGAGTCAAGCTCTAAGTGCTCGGCATTACCCTCCATGAGAGAGATGCGCTCACTAAGCCCCAACTTGAGCACCTTTGTACGAGCCACCTCAAGCATCTCAGGCGATAGGTCAACGCCACAAATTGTAGAACCCTCAATTTTACGGGACATAGCAATTGCAAGGTCGCCTGTGCCGGTTGCCACATCGAGTATCTCCTTTGCGCCCAACTTAAGCACTCTACGAACCACGCGGCGTCGCCAAATTTTATCAATTGATAGTGAAAGAATATGGTTAAGTCGGTCGTACGTTGGAGCGATGTGGTCAAACATCTCCTTTACACGTTCAGTTTTGGGTTGAACAGTCATTGTTATCTCTATTGTTATTCATATTTTACCGCCTCTGATGGTTTTATCTGCGACACAATTGCTGTGACGGCAAATAGCAGGGCGAGTATTGCTGTTGCAAAGATAGTATTTATTATTAAAATCTCCACTACCCCTATAGAAACGGGAACTTGAGAGACAAAGTATGCCGAGGAATCAAGTTCTATTACTCCTGTATATTTTTGCGCCAAAATTAGCGCTATGGCAATAGCGTTGCCGACTATTAAACCGATGGAGATAATTCTGGCTGCCTGATAGAGGAAAATCTTACGTATAGAGCTGTTACTCATGCCTAAACTCTTGAGAATGCCCACCATACGTGTGCGCTCAAAGAGCATAATGAGCAGGGCGGTAATCATGTTGAATAGAGCGACAATAAACATGATTGTAATGATTACCGTGGCATTTATATCGTGAGTCTTGAGCCATGTGAAGATATTTGAATATAACTGCTCTGCACTGACAGAGGATAGGTTTGCATCCCCGGCATAATCTTCAAAAAGGGAGTTGTTAATCTGCTCAGAGAGGAGGTAGTTATCAACCCCTTCGCTTGTGCGAATCTCAAAGCCCGAGAGCGTGCCGCTCTGCCAACCATTTATCTTCTGCACATTGCGAATATCAGTAAGAGCAATCGGTACGGGTAGCTCTCCCATTGTACGATATAGTCCGCAAATCTTAAAAACATCTCGCTTTGGAGGCTTGCCATCACTTAGGCTGAGCAGCTCTACTCTCTCGCCGCTTTTAACTCCCAACTTTTTAGCCACCAGTTCGGGTAGAAGTATCTCTTTGTGTCGCTGCTCTTCAATGAGTGGTGCGCGACCTTCAACTATCGCATCAAGGAGAGATTGTTTGTCTGAAAAATTACCTATACCCTTGACAACCAATCCTGTAGCATCGTTTTGCGAGCGAATAATGGTGCCTCGCATAGCGTATGGAGATATGCTCTCAATACCAACTAAAGAGTCGAAGATTGTAGTTAGCGAAGAGTCTTGAGTTATGGGCCTACTCTCTGCGCCGTATATTGTAGCCAAGTCGGTTATCACTATGTCGGCAGCAAAATCGCTTATGGCGGCGCGAATCTGCTTGCGAAAGCCCGCTACAACAGCTATTGTTACCACCATGACAGCCACGCTGATAGCTACGGCAAGCGTAGCTATGCGCACCATTGTGCTCTGTGTTGAGGCGGTGCTGTGTGCGGTGCGGCGGGCAATAAATAGTGGTAGGTTCATCGTCGTAACGTTAATATAGTACCTTGTCAACCTTCTCAACCCACGCCTTGAAGCCCTCTAAAGCCTGCTCGCGCATAATGTTGATGCACGGAATTGAACGCTTGGAGTAGTCAAGGGCAATCTGGTCGTAGATAAAAGAGTCGTCAAAGTTGATACTCTTGGCATCCTGTTTGGTGTTGCCGTAGAATATCCTCTCGACACCCGCCCAATAGAGTGCGCTAAGGCACATTGGACATGGCTCACAAGAGGTGTAGACTGTGCAACCGGTGAGTTTGAAGTGGCCAATCTTTGCGCACGCGGCACGAATAGCGCTCACCTCGGCATGCGCTGTAGGGTCGCAATTTGCTGTTACTCTGTTTGTTCCAGTGGCAATAACCTCACCGTCGCGAACTATCACTGCGCCGAATGGTCCGCCACCATTGGCAACGCTCTCTATTGATAAATCAATAGCCAGCTGCATGAACTTTTTGTCCTCGGATGTAAAATTAGTTTTGTTCATAGTGCAAATTTACACAATTTTTCATAACTTTGCGCGTATATTAAGTGAATTAATGACAAAAAAATATGATTACAACACTTCTTCAATCGGGTTATTATGAGCAGGGGTCATCATGGCTGTCCAATTTGACCACCTCTGAGGCCTTTTTTATTATTATCATCGTCGCTGTGGCGGGTATGATTGTACAGGCTCGTCTACGCTCAGTATTCAATAAGTATTCCAACGTCTTTCTGAGTAGCGGAATGAGTGGTGCTGAAGTGGCTGCTAAGATGCTGCGCGACCACAATATTCACGATGTCAAGATTACCCATACAAGCGGTATGCTTACTGACCACTATAACCCTGCAACCAAGACCGTAAACCTCTCGGATGCAGTATATTCTAGCCGTTCTATAGCCGCTGCGGCTGTGGCTTGTCACGAGTGTGGACATGCCATTCAGCACGCTGAGGGTTACGCTCCGCTTCAGCTGCGTTCGGCACTTGTACCTATCGTGAACTTCTCGTCAAGCATTGCTCAGATAGTTATTATCATCGGTCTTATTATGATGAGTATATCTGGTAGCTCGCTGCTCTGTTGGTTAGGCGTGGGTATGATTGCTATGTCGGCAATCTTCTCTATTGTCACCCTGCCGGTTGAGTACAATGCATCGGATAGGGCTCTTGAGTGGCTTGAGAGCAGCCGAACCTTAAGGATTGATGAGATGGAGGGGGCAAAGACCTCTCTGCGCTGGGCTGCGCGTACATACCTTGTGGCAGCGCTCTCCGCAATAGCTTCGTTACTATATTACATAACGCTTATAAATCGTAGAGACTAATATGAAAAGATTACTAACCCTTGTAATGATGCTGCTCTTCTGCGTTGGATTATCTTCAGCACAGAAGCAGCCAAAGTATATATTTATGTTTATTGGCGATGGAGTGGGTATTAACCACATCTATGGCACAGAGCTGTATAATGCCGCCGTACATCCGGATAGAGCTGATGGCGGCTTGGTTAGCTTCTCCCGCTTTCCTATCCGTACATATGTGACCAACCACTCATCATCGTCACTTGTTACAGACTCCTCGGCTGCTGCTACAGCATTAGCAACTGGCTATAAGACCGCTAATGGCTATATGGGAGTGGATGCAGATAAGAGAGGCGTTAAGAATATCACCGAGCTGGTATCAGAGATGGGTATGAAGGTGGGTGTTGTGACCAATGTGGGAATGAACCACGCAACTCCCAGCGCCTTTTATGCACATGGAGAGTCACGTAGCGCATATAAATCTCTCTATGAGCAGTATCTAACCTCTGAGGTGGACTTTGCAGCCGGCGCGACAATATTGCATAGAAAGAGAGATGGCTTGAAGTATGAAGATTATCTTGATATGGCAAAGAGTGCCGATATTAAGGTTGTTCATGATATTGATGCGGCAGCAAAGGTGCGTGGAAAGCGAGTGCTGCTGTTGCCCGAAAAGCCAAAGAGCAAGACGCTTGAGTATGCTATTGATTGTAAAGAGGGTGATTGGAGCATTGTAGATTTTACCGATGCTGCGATTAAGTACCTTGAGCGCGAGGCGAAGAGGGATGGTTTCTTCCTTATGGTTGAGGCGGGTCATGTGGACTACTCTGCCCATGATAATGATGCTGTAGCAACATTTGAGGAGGTGAATGACCTATCAGACTCGGTGGCTAAGGCGTTGGAGTTTTATAATAAGTATCCAGAGCAGACGCTGATTATTGTCACTGCTGACCATGAAACAGGCGGCTTAGCCCTCGGATATTCAAACTACAAGATGAACATGGAGCGTTTGGCATGGCAGAAGTGTTCAATGTTGGCATTGACCGGCAAGATGCGTGATATGCGTGAGCAGGGAAAGATGTCTTGGGAGCAGATGCAGGAGCTATTAAAGGCAGAGCTCGGTCTGTGGGATAATGTCAAATTGCGCAAGAAGGATGAGCAAGAGCTTCGCAAGACCTTTGAGAAGAGCTTTGTAGAGAGTAGTGAGGAGGTTGTTAGTCTATATACGCATAACGAGAAGATGGCATCTACAGCTATCAAGGTTCTCAATAAGCGTGCCTATATCAAGTGGATAAGCCTTAACCATACCGGTATGCAGGTGCCCCTCTATATTAAGGGAGCAGGAATTGACCACTTCTATAATTGCTATGATAATACAGACGTTCCAAAGGCGTTAGCTCGCTCTCTTGGAACCAAATTGGCGGAGTAATATGGCAAATTTCTCTTTTGACGAGCGACTATTCTTGTGGCTTAATTTTGACGGCGGTGCGGTGATGGACTATATTATGAGTGCAATCTCCGGTACTGCGATGTGGATTCCGCTATATCTTGCCGTCGCTTGGGTTGTGCAGCGTAAGTATGGATGGAAGAGTCTTGGGCTGTTTATCCTCTGCCTTGCTCTGGCTATGGGTATAGCTGATATGCTCTGCGGAATATTTAAGCATACCGGTCTGCTGAAGAATCTGTGGGCCTCTTTCCCAGCTCGTAATCGCCCGATGTTTGACGTTGCAGTGCGAGATTTGGCACATGTTGTATCTTTTGCTCATGGCCCTTATGGCACAGTCTCGGCACATGCGGCAACAACGGCAGCATTTGGTCTGTTGTCGGCAATGATTATCGGTAAGCGTTGGTATAGCTGGACTATAGCCTTTATTGTGCTGCTGATATGCTATTCTCGCATATATCTGGCTTGTCACTTCCCTCAAGATATAGCTTTGGGCCTCGGTGTTGGTCTAATTTCGGGCTGGGCAATGTATCTTTTGTGGCGAAAACTTGATATTCTGCTGAAAAACAGCTAAATTTGCGCGCTTTTTTGTTGATAACAAAATACTTGAAGGTGGGTTCTATAATTTAGGGCGACCGCAATAGAATCTACCGTATGACGAAATAAATTGATAACTAAATTATAGAACACACCTTATGATAGAACATCTTAGTGAACAAGAGCAGTTGCGCCGCAAGTCCCTTGCCGCACTGCGCGAGGCAGGTATCAACCCCTATCCAGCAGAGCGTTTTGATGTAAATGCTACTGCACGCTCTATTGCAGAGGGCTTTGATGCTAATCCAGAGAGCTTCCAGACAATTACAATCGCTGGCCGAATGATGAGCCGCCGTATTATGGGTAGCGCATCTTTCTTTGAGCTTCAGGACCACACAGGTCGTATTCAGGTCTATATTCGTCGCGATGACATCTGCCCAGAGGGCGATCCAACACTCTACAATACAGTTTTCAAGAAGTTGCTTGATATTGGTGACTTTATCGGTGTTGAGGGTTTTGCTTTCCGCACAAATACTGGCGAGTTGTCTGTTCATTGTCGTAAGTTTACTGTTCTGTCAAAGTCTATTCGTCCACTGCCAATCGTAAAGGAAAAGGATGGTCAGCAGTTTGACGCACTTACAGACCCAGAGGTTCGTTACCGTCAGCGCTATGTAGACCTTGTGGTAAATCCAAAGGTAAAGGATGTCTTTGTAAAGCGTGCAAAGATTATCGCTACTATGCGTCAGTACTTCACTGAGCACGGCTGCCTTGAGGTTGAGACTCCAATCCTTCAGCCTATTCCAGGTGGTGCATCGGCTCGTCCATTTATCACTCACCACAATGCGTTGGATATCGACTTCTATATGCGAATAGCTACTGAGCTCTATCTTAAGCGCCTTATCGTGGGTGGTTTTGATGGCGTGTATGAGTTTGGTAAGAACTTCCGCAATGAGGGAATGGATAGAACTCACAACCCGGAGTTTACTTGCATGGAGATTTACATCGCATACAAGGACTATCGTTGGATGATGGAGTTTACTGAGAATATGCTTGAGCGTATCGCAATTGCTGTAAATGGTACTACAGATGTAGAGATTGACGGTAAGACAATATCTTTCAAGGCTCCATTCCGTCGTCTGACAATGACCGATGCTATCCTTGAGAAGACTGGCTACGACATTACAGGTCAGAGCGAGGCTCAGCTCCGTGAGGCTTGTGCTCGTCTCAATGTGGAGGTTGATGATACAATGGGTAAGGGTAAACTTATCGATGCTATCTTTGGCCAGTATTGTGAGGGTGACCTTGTGCAGCCTACATTTATCTGCGACTACCCAATTGAGATGTCGCCGCTCTGTAAGCGCCACCGCGATAATCAGGATTTGACAGAGCGCTTTGAGTTGTTCGTTGCAGGTAAGGAGCTCTGTAACGCATACTCTGAGCTTAACGACCCAATTGACCAGCTTGAGCGCTTCCAGGAGCAGATGCGACTCTCTGAGCGTGGCGATGACGAGGCTATGTTTATCGATATGGACTTTGTTCGCGCACTGGAGTATGGTATGCCAAACTGCTCTGGTATGGGTATGGGAATTGACCGTCTGACAATGTTTATGACTGGCCAGACATCTATTCAGGATGTGCTCTTCTTCCCAACTATGCGTCCAGAGAAGAAGGTTGTTGCAGATGCTGCTGAGGTATATACAGAGGCCGGCGTGCCTGCTGAGTGGGTTGAGACCATCCAGAAGATGGGCTACATCACCCTTGAGGCATTTGCGGGCACAGCAAAGAGTGGCGGGATGAAGCTCTTTAACGACCTGTGTGGCT